>Ga0209380_10000144_pt1 | contig 45398 bp, 39 predicted proteins | sample HubBroMetageWFT6_FD_188347 | JGI IMG/M metagenome (GOLD analysis project Ga0209380, IMG submission 188347) | Warmed and freeze-thawed soil microbial communities from the Hubbard Brook experimental Forest, New Hampshire - Hubbard Brook CCASE Soil... | ecosystem: Environmental > Terrestrial >...
AGCACCACCGACGGGTTCGTCCTGTCGCGGGTCGACCTGAAGCAGCGGCGTGAGGGTGACGTGCTCGGCACGGCTCAGGCCGGCCGTAAGTCGAGCCTGAAGCTGCTGGGGCTGCTGGAGGACGAGGAGCTCATCGGCGAGGCCAGGCAGGAGGCCATCGAACTGGTGGACGCCGACCCCGCGCTCGCCGGGGAGCCCGGGCTGGCCGCGGCCATCGCGACCCTGGCCGACCGAGAACGCACCACGTTCCTGGAAAAATCGTGACCCGGATCATCGCGGGCGCGGCGGGCGGGAGACGGCTGGCCACCGCGCCCGGCCGCGGCACGCGGCCGACTAGCGACCGGACCAGGGAGGGCCTGTTCGCCACCGTGATCGCGATCCGCGGCGGGCTGGCTGGGGCCGCGGTCGCCGACCTGTACGCCGGGTCGGGCGCCGTGGGGCTGGAGGCCTTGTCGCGCGGCGCGTCCGACGTCATCCTGGTGGAGTCTGATCCAAGGGCCGCGCAGGTGATCAGGAAGAACGTCGCGAGCATCGGGCTGCCGGGCGCGCGACTGGTGACGGGCAAGGTGGAGCGCGTGCTGGCGCAGGGCCCCGATGGTGGCAGGCCGAGGGACTTCGTGTTCGCCGATCCGCCGTACGCGCTGGCTGATCTGGAGCTCGAGCGGATGCTGACGGAGCTGCTCAGGGGCGGCTGGCTGGCGCCATCGGCGCTGGTCGCGGTCGAGCGGGCGACCCGGTCAGGTCCGCCGGCGTGGCCGGCCGGCTACGAGACCGACCGCTCCCGCCGTTACGGCGAGGCGACGCTCTGGTACGGTCTCGCCGCAGGCGCGCAGCCTGCGCCAACTTCCCGGACGGGAGCGTGACATAGCGTGCGACGCGTAGTTTGCCCAGGCTCATTCGACCCGGTCACCAACGGCCATGTCGACGTGATCACCCGGGCCGCGAACCTGCACGACGAGGTGGTCGTGGCGGTGCTCCTCAATCCGAACAAGACGCCGCTGTTCTCGGCCGAAGAACGGGTCGAGATGCTGCGCGACGCGTGCGCGAAGCTCGACAACGTCCGCGTCGAGCGGTTCGAGGGGCTGATTGTCGACTTCTGCAAGGCCAACGACATCTCGGCGATGGTCAAGGGCCTGCGGGCCGTCACCGACTTCGACTACGAGATGCAGATGGCGCAGATGAACTACAACCAGGCCGGCGTGGAAACGCTGTTCGTGATCACCAACCCGCTGTACGCGTTCCTTTCGTCCAGCTTGGTCAAGGATTTTGCCAAGTTCGGGGGAGATGTCAGCGGATTGGTGCCCGAGGTCGTGCTTGACCGGCTCAACCAGCGACTCCGCGAAGCCTGACCGTCCCGCAGAGTTGGGAAGCTGCTTGCCAGCCGGTAAGCTAGATCGCTGATACCCCGCCGATACCGCTGCTAGCCATGCCGCCCAGCCACTGGTTTTACAACTGACACTGATTACGACCATGCCACCTTCGCGAGCCAAGCACCCCGGCCGGCTGGATTACCGCAATCCGCTGGTCTTCGATACCAGGGATCTTGGGCCTGGAACTGCGCGTACGCTGAGCCGTACCTGTCCGGCCCCTGAGCACCTGGGTGTCGGCATGGTCAGGATCCCGGCTGGTGCCGACCTGGAGCTGGAAGTGCAGCTTGAGGGCGTTGCCGAGGGCGTCCTCGTGACCGCGACCGTAGACGCACCGCTGGTCGGCGAGTGTGCCCGGTGCCTGGAGTCGTTCACGTCGGAGACGACGGTGCGCTTCCAGGAGCTGTTCACCCTGGCGGGGGAGGACTCGCAGGCTGGCGAGCCCGGTGACGAGGAGGACAGCTATCGGCTGGACGCCGGCGGGCTGCTTGACCTGGAGCCCGCGCTCCGCGACGCCGTCGTCCTGGAGCTGCCGCTCTCGCCGCTGTGCGAGGAGGGCTGCAGCGGGCTCTGCCCCGAGTGCGGCGTCCGGCTAGCCGACGCCGAGCCGGGCCACGCGCATGAGGAGCGCGGCGCGATGTGGGCCGCGCTGAAGGATTACCGGGTGGGTGAGCCGGAAGGCGGCTCAGCCGGAGATGATGCAGTACCGGACGGGAAAGCCGGGCCGGAGACGACGAACCGGACGGGCTTGCCGCCGGGACAGGCTAAGGAGCACTGAGGTGGCAGTACCCAAGCGAAAGACGTCGCGCGCCAACACCAGGTCGCGGCGCGCGCAGTGGAAGACGACCGCGCCGGCGCTGGTCGCGTGCCCGAACTGCCGGGAGCCGAAGCTCCCGCACCGGGCCTGCCCGACCTGCGGTACCTACAACCGGCGTCAGGTCATCACGCCTTCCTGACCCCGGGCACTGGCCTCAGAGGGGGGATGCACGCGCCGGGATCGCCGTCGCGGGATAGGAGCTGACAGGTGACTGATTCAGCTGCCGACAGGCCGGGGGCGCAGGCGGCCGACGGACTGCTATCCGCCCTGCAGATGCCGGTCGCCATGGAGCTGCTTGAGCGCGCCCTGATGCACCGCTCGTTCGCCTACGAGAACGGCGGGCTGCCGACGAACGAGCGGCTGGAGTTCCTCGGCGACTCGGTGCTCGGGCTGATCGTGACCGACACCCTCTTCCGGCAGTATCCCGATCTGCCCGAAGGCCAGCTGGCCAAGCTGAGGGCGGCCGTGGTGAACATGCGCGCCCTCGCGGGCGTGGCTCGCGGCCTGGACCTCGGCTCCTACGTCCGGCTCGGCAAGGGCGAAGAGGGCACCGGCGGCCGGGACAAGTCCTCGATCCTCGCCGACACGCTTGAGGCGGTGATCGGCGCGGTCTACCTGGACCAGGGGCTCGCGGCCGCAGACGACCTCGTGCACCGGCTGTTCGACCCCGTCATCGCGCGCTCGGCCCGGCTTGGCGCCGGGCTGGACTGGAAGACGTCGCTGCAGGAGCTGACCGCGGCCGAGATCCTCGGCGCCCCCGAGTACCACGTCGAGGAGAGCGGCCCGGACCACCAGAAGTCCTTCCGCGCGTACGTGCGCATCGGATCGCGTACTTACGGCGAGGGCGAGGGCAGGTCGAAGAAGGAAGCCGAGCAGCAGGCAGCCGAGGCGGCGTGGAACGCCATCAGCGAGGGGCTCGCGGCCCGGAACGATACTCCGGCTCAGGACTAAGTGCCCGAGCTGCCCGAGGTCGAGACCGTCCGCCAGGGGCTCGATGAGCACGTCGTCGGCAGGCGGATCGAGTCCGTCGAGGTGCTGCACCCGCGCGCGGTGCGCCGGCACGAGGCCGGGCCGGCCGACTTCGCGGCGCGACTGCGGGGCCGGCGCGTCGACGGCACCCGGCGGCGCGGCAAGTACCTGTGGCTGCCGGTGGGCGAGGACGCGCTGCTGGCCCACCTCGGGATGAGCGGCCAGTTCCTGCTGCGGCCGCCCGATGAGCCGCTCTCGTCGCACGTACGGGTCCGGCTGACCTTTGACGACGGCGGCCCCGACCTCCGCTTCACCGACCAGCGGACGTTCGGCCACCTGCTGGTGGCGGCGGACGGCGCCGAGCTGCCCGCGGTCATCGCCCACATCGCGCCGGATCCGCTGGAGGCTGCGTTCGACGCGTCCTGGTTCGCCGGCAGACTGCGCTCGCGGCGGACCGGGGTCAAGCGGGCGCTGCTTGACCAGTCGCTGATCAGCGGCGTCGGCAACATCTACGCCGACGAGGCGCTGTGGCGGACGAGGCTGCACTTCGCCAGGGCGACCGAGCGGCTGCGGCCGGCTGAGGTCGCCGGCCTGATCGCCGCCGTCAGGGACATCTTCGCCGAGGCACTGAACGTCGGCGGCACGTCCTTTGACAGCCTGTACGTCAACGTGAACGGCGAGAGCGGCTACTTCGACCGGTCACTGAACGTCTACGGCCGGGAGGGCGAGCCGTGCCCGCGCTGCGGTACGCCGGTCCGCCGGGACCCGTTCATGAACCGCTCGTCCTACACCTGCCCGGTCTGCCAGCGCCGGCCGCGGAACGGCCGCTGGTGACCATCGGGACCGAGGCGGATCGTGTCCGCCTGACTGCCTGGGCCGAGGGTCGCGTCCAGGGCGTCGGCTTCCGCTGGTGGGTCCGCAGCCGCGCGCTTGAGCTAGGACTGGTGGGCTATGCGGAGAATCTCCCGGATGGGCGGGTGAAAGTGCTGGCGGAAGGGCTCCGGGCCGACTGCGAACGACTCCTCGCGCTGCTGCAGGGCAGCGGCACACCGGGCCGGGTCCGGCGCGTCACCTCACGGTGGGCCGCAGCTGTCGGCGGGCTGTCCGGCTTTTTCGAGCGCTGACAACGCCCGAGATATGGTTGCGGAGGGTGATGAGCGGGCAACTGTGGGCACATTATGTGCAGGCAGGAGCGGCTTTCGCGACCACCGTATCGGTATGGCAAAGGACCGGCACGAGTCCGGTTATGAGAGGTAATCTCTATTTGATCCCGGTGCTGGTCCGGACGTTGTGTCAGGGCTGTGACCTGCACGATCGTCAAACTTGACCGAATACCCTTGACGGTGGGACCATAGAGGTGTTACCAGCGCACAGGCCTAATCCGGCACCTGCGCGCACGCCCACTCTGGTCACTCAGTGTGGAGGACCCTACACAATGGCAAAGGCTCTATACGGCCACGTTGGCGGGCTGGATCCCCGCTTGGTCTCAGAGATGCGCCGCCTGCAGCAGCGAGTACGCGACTTGGAGGCAGAACTTGCCCGCCTCCAGGATGAGAACGATGTGCTCATTGCGACGGTTGGCCAGGACCTGCTGAATCCAGTTCGCGAGCCTGCGCTCACCTAACGAGCGTAAGCGGCCAGCAAATCCCACGGCGAGGGACGCCTCTGGCGTCCCTCTTCGGCGTTCCGGGGCCTCCCATCACATGCGAAAATGGGGGTAGTTCACCGCGGCCCGAATCTCGGCAGGCAGATCCGGCATGCGCTCGAATGCGCGAGGTCACGGAAAGGTCGTTGTAGGGTGCGGAGAACGGACGGCCCGGCGCCGTGGCAAGCACTGTTGTGCCGGCAGCCTGCCGGGCCAGTTGGGGAGGAATTCGGCGGGTGTACCTGAAGACCTTGACCCTGCGCGGCTTCAAGTCGTTCGCCTCCGCCACCTCGCTGAAGTTCGAGCCGGGCATCACCTGCATCGTCGGGCCGAACGGGTCGGGCAAGTCGAACGTTGTCGACGCGTTCTCCTGGGTCATGGGCGAGCAGGGCGTCAAGCCGCTGCGCGGCGGCAAGATGGAAGACGTGGTCTTCGCCGGCACGGCCGGCCGCCCGGCGCTCGGCCGGGCCGAGGTAACGCTCACGATCGACAACAGCGACGGTGCGCTGCCGATCGACTATTCCGAGGTGACGATCTCCCGGCTGCTGTTCCGGTCCGGGCAGAGCGAGTACGCCATCAACGGCGACCAGTGCCGGCTGCTGGACATCGCCGACCTGCTGTCCGACACGGGCCTGGGTCGCGAGATGCACGTGATCGTCGGCCAGGGCCAGATCGACGAGGTGCTGAACGCGGGCCCGGACACCAGGCGCGCGCTGATCGAGGAAGCGGCGGGCGTGCTCAAGCACCGCCGCCGCAAGGAGAAGGCGGTACGCAAGCTCGACTCGATGCAGGCCAACCTGACCCGCCTCGTCGACCTCACCGGCGAGCTCGGCCGTCGGCTGAAGCCGCTCGGCCGCCAGGCGGAGATCGCCCGCAAGGCCGCGGTCATCCAGGCCGACCTGCGCGACGCGCGCCTGCGGCTCCTCGCCGACGACTACGCATCGCTCGCCGCCGAGCTCATCCGGGATCAGGCCGACGAGGCCGCGACGGTGCAGGCCAGGGCCGTGCTGGAGGCGACGCTGACGCAGGCGCGCGAGCTTGAGAACAGGCTCGAGCTGGCCGAGCAGCAGCATGCGCCGCGCCTGGCGGCCGCGCAGGAGGCGTTCTTCGCGCTGGCCGGGCAGTCCGAGCGACTGCGCGGGGTGCTGAGCCTCGCCAACGAGCGGCAGCGGCACCTTTCGGCCCCGGAACCGCAGCGCGCCGGGCGCGATCCCGAAGAGCTGGAGCAGGAAGCCGCCGAGCTGCGGGCGCAGGAAGCGGAGCTTTCGCAGCGCCTGGCCGCGGCGCGGGCGCAGCTGGGCGACGCCGTCGCCAGCCGGACCAGGGCCGAGGCGGCGCTGGCCGAGAACGAGCGGCGCCTGGCGGCCGACGCCAAGGCCGCCGCTCAGCGGGCCGAGCAGCTGGCCCGGCTGCGCAGCCATGTGGAATCGGCGATCAGCCGCGCCAACGCGGCCGGGGAGGAAGCCGGGCGGCTCGGCGAAGCCCTGGCGCAAGCTCGGGCCAGGGCGGAGCAGGCCCAGGTGGAGTACGCCGCGCTGCAGGACCTGGTGTCCGGGAGCGAGGAGGGCCGGGCCGACCTGGCCGCCGCGCACGAGCGGGCCGCCGTGGCACTGACCGCGGCCAGCGCCGCCGTGACTGAACTTCGAGCCACCGAGCACGGGGCCAGCGACGAGCGCGCCGGGCTGCGGGCCCGGGCCGCGGCCCTCGCCGAGGCGGTCAGCCGCGGCGCCGACGCGTCGAGTGTGCTGCTGGCCGAGAACGGCACGTTCAGCGGAGTGCTCGGTTCGCTCGCCGAGCTTCTGACCGTGCCCGAGGGTGCGCAGGAGGCGGTCGCGGCAGCGCTCGGGGCCGCCTCGGGCGCGGTCGCCGTCGCCGACCTGGAGTCCGCGGTCGCCATCCTGGCCGCGCTGAAGTCGTCGGATGGCGGCCGCGCGGGCCTGGTCGTCGGCGAGCCGGCCCGCCCCGCCGCCCCGCCGCAGGCCCAGCGCCGGGCCGACCTCAGCAAGCTGGCGGCCGCGACCGGGGCCCATCCCGTTACCTTTGCTATTGATCTTGTGACCGCCCCGTCGGCGCTGGCCGGCGCCATCGAGGAACTGCTGGGCGACATCGTGGTGTGCGCGGATCTTGACGCCGGGCTGCGCCTGCTGCGCGCTGATGCCGGGCTCAGGATCGTCACCCGCGACGGCGACGTGCTCGGCGCGCACTGGGCTCAGGGCGGCTCGGCGGCGGAGGAGAGCCTCATCAGCCTCCAGGCGGCCGCGACCGAGGCGGCGAGCCAGGTCACCGAGGCCGAGGCGCGCTGCCAGCGGGCCGAGCGGCGGCTGGCGACCGCGATCGAGGACGAGGAGCAGGCGCGGCAGGCCCTGAACGCGGCGTTCGCGGCGCTGCATGAAGCCGACGCCGCCGCGGCCGAGACCTCAGGGAAGCTGGGCTCGCTCGCCGGCCGGGCGCGCGCCGCCAGGGACGAGACCGGCCGGCTGTCGGCGGCGATCGCCGCGGCCGAGCGCTCCCGCCAGCAGAGCCTGGCGCAGGTGGCCGAGGCGAAGGCGAAGCTCGCCGAGCAGGAGGCAGCGGAGGCGGCGCTCGGGGTCACCGGGGGGTCGGCCCCCGAGGATGCGGGGGATGGCACGGATACCATCCCCGCGGGCAGGCAGGAGCTGGCCGAGACGGCGGTCGCGGCCCGCAGCGCCGAGATGGAGGCCCGGCTCGAGGTCCGCACGGTCGAGGAACGGCTGCGGGCGATCTCGGGGCGCGCCGACTCGCTCGTGAAGGCTGCGGCGGCCGAACGCCAGGCGGCCGTCCGGGCCCTCGCCCGGGCGGAGCGGCGGGCCGAGGGCGCCGCGGTGGCCAGGGCAGTCGCCGAGGGCGCCCGGATCACGCTCGCCCGTATCGAGACTTCAAGCGCCGCCGCGGACGCCGACCGGCAGGCCGAGGAGGAGGCGCACCGCGGCCGCGACGGCGAGCTCAAGGGCGTGCGGGCGCAGATCCGCGAGACGTCCGAGGAACTCGACAAGGTCGTCGACTCCGCGCACGGCGCCGAGATGGCCAAGGCCGCCAGGCAGATGCACCTGGAGCAGATCGCCGGCCGCGCCCTCGAGGAGTTCGCGATCGAGGCCGAGGCGCTGGTCGCCGAGTACGGTCCCGAGGTCCTGGTGCCTGGGCCCGGCGAGGACGGTGCCGGCGTGCCGTATGACCGGGACGAGCAGGAGCACCGCGCGCAGGCGGCGCAGCGCAAGCTCGATCAGCTCGGCAAGGTGAACCCGCTGGCGCTGGAGGAGTTCGCCGCCCTGGAGGAACGGCACGCGTTCCTCGTCGCGCAGCTCGAGGACCTCAAGAAGACCCGCAGGGACCTGCTGACCGTCATCAAGGAAGTCGATGAACGGGTGCAGCAGGTGTTCAGCGCGGCGTATGACGATGTCGCCCGGGAGTTCGAGGACATCATCGGCCGGCTGTTCCCCGGCGGCGAGGGCCGGCTGCTGCTCACCGAGCCCGACGACATGCTCACGACCGGCATCGAGGTGGAGGCCCGGCCGCCGGGCAAGCGCGTCAAGCGGCTGTCGCTGCTGTCGGGCGGCGAGCGGGCGCTGACGGCCATTGCATTCCTCGTGGCGATCTTCAAGGCTCGCCCGTCGCCGTTCTACGTGCTCGATGAGGTCGAGGCGGCGCTCGACGACACCAACCTGCAGCGGCTGCTGGAGATCCTCGCCGAACTGCGCGACGTGTCGCAGCTGATCATCGTGACGCACCAGAAGCGAACGATGGAGGTCGCCGACACGCTGTACGGCATCAGCATGCGGGGGGACGGCGTTTCGACCGTGATCAGCCAGCGCCTGCGGGAGCGCGAGACCGTCTGACCGCTAGCGCGCGACCACGTTCACGATTTTTCCGGGAACGACGATCATCCGGTGGACGGTCATTCCCCGGATATGCCGGTCGAGCCCGGGGTTATCGGCGACCATCTGCTCGATGAGCTCAGGTGAGGCATCCGCCGGGACCTCGATGGTGAAGCGTGCCCTGCCGTTGATCTGCACGGGCAGGGTGACGACGGGCGCGGCCGCAAGGGCCGGGTCGGCTTCCGGGAAGGCCGCGTAGGCGACCGATCCGGCGTGGCCAAGCCTGCTCCAGAGCTCCTCCGCGATGTGCGGTGCGAGCGGCGCCACCATCAGCACCAGCGGCTCGGCCAGGGCGGCGGGCAGCGTGCCGGCCGGCCCCGCGACCTTCGCTGCGTGCGTTGTGAGCTCCATGAGCCGGGCAATCGCGGTGTTGAAGCGAAGCCCCTCGAAGTCCTTGCGCACGACCATGATCGTGTGATGCAGCAGACGCAGGGTTTCCGCGTCCAGATCCTGGTCGCCGACCCTGAGCGCGCCGGTCTGCTCATCCACCAGCGAGCGCCACAGGCGCTGGAGGAACCGGTGCACGCCGACGATGTCGTTCGTCCGCCAGGGCCGGTCAGCATCGAGCGGGCCCATCGCCATCTCGTACAGCCGCAGCGTGTCGGCGCCGTAGGCGGTGTAGATGTCGTCGGGGCTGACGCCGTTCTTCAGGCTCTTGCCCATCTTCCCTGACCGGCGCGTGACCGGGCGGCCCTGATAGGTGGCGCTGCCGGAGCCAGCAGCGCCGTCCGCGGCCTGGACCACCTCGTCCGCGGGCACGTACATGCCGCGCTCGTCGGTGAACGCGTCCGCCAGAATGTAGCCCTGGTTGTACAGCCGCCGGAACGGCTCCGGCGTGGACACGTGGCCCAGGTCGTAGAGCACCTTGTGCCAGAACCGCGCGTAGAGCAGATGCAGCACCGCGTGCTCGACGCCGCCCACGTACAGGTCGACGCCGCCCTCGCCGGGCGGCGCGCCCGCTGCCGTCATCCAGTAGCGCTCGATCTCCGGGTCGACCGGCGCCTCGTCGTTGTCCGGGTCCAGGTAGCGCAGGTAGTACCAGCAGGATCCGGCCCACTGCGGCATGGTGTTCAGCTCGCGCCGGTAGCGGCGCGGTCCGTCGCCGAGGTCAAGCTCGACCTCGCTCCAGTCAGCGGCGCGGGCCAGCGGCGGTACCGGGTCGGCGAACTCGTCCGCCAGCGGCTGCGGCCGGAAGTCGGTCATCTCCGGCAGCCGGACCGGCAGGGCGTCCGCGGGCAGCGCGATCGGGCGGCCATCGTCGTCGTACACGATCGGAATCGGCTCGCCCCAGTACCGCTGTCGCGAGAACAGCCAGTCGCGCAGCCGGTAGGAGCGAACGCGCCGGCCGTGCCCGGTGCGCATGAGCCACTGGATGGCCGCCTGGATCCCGGCGCCGGAGTCCGATCCGCCGATGCCCATGCTGGCCGAGTTCACGTAGGTGCCGTCGCCGGTGTAGGCCTCCGGCCACTCCTCGGCCGGGGCGCCGCCGGCCAGGGCGCGCTCGGCCAGCCACGGCGCCGGCGGCTGGACTACCGCCTGCACCGGCAGGCCGAATTCGCGGGCGAAGTCCAGGTCGCGCTGGTCATGCGCGGGAACCGCCATGATCGCCCCGCTCCCGTAGCCCATCAGCACGTAGTCGGCGACGAAGACCGGGATCTTCCCGCCCGAAGCGGGGTTCACGACGTAGGAGCCGGTGAACACCCCGCTCTTTTGGGTGCCGCCGCGCTGCTGACGGCCGGCGGCCGCCTGGTAGGCGGCCACCGCCGCGCGGGGCGTCCAGTCCGGTTCGCTGCCGCGACCCTCCGGATAGCGCCACGCGGCGGGCGTCCCGTCTGGCCACTCGCTGGCGACCAGGCGGTCGAGGCGCGGGTGCTCGGGGGACAGCACGACGAACGTCGCGCCGGGCAGCGTGTCCGGCCGGGTGGTGAACACGCGCACCGGGCCGGCAGCGTCGTTGTGAGCAGTGTTCTCCACGGCAGTTTTATCTAGGACAAGGGGCAGGTCGATGTCGGCACCGTCGCTCGCGCCGATCCAGTTCCGCTGCATGATCTTGATCGACTCGGGCCAGTCCACGAGGTCAAGGTCGCTGATCAGGCGGTCGGCGAACGCCGTGATGCGCAGCATCCACTGGCGCAGCGGCCGCCGGAAGACCGGGTAGTTGCCGACGTCGCTGCGGCCATCGGCGGTGACCTCCTCGTTGGCCAGCACGGTGCCGAGGCCCGGGCACCAGTTCACCGGCTCGGTCGCGAGGTAGGCCAGCCGGTAGGAGTCGATCAGGTCCTGGCGCTGGGTCGCGGACCGGTCCGCCCACGTCCGGCCGTCGCCGGGCTGCCGCTGGCCTGTCTCGAACTCGGCGATGAGGCCGCCGATCGGCCGGGCGCGGCCGGTGTCCGGGTCGAACCAGCTGTTGAAGATCTGCAGGAAGATCCACTGGGTCCAGCGGTAGAAGCCGGGGTCGGTCGTGGCGATCTCGCGCCGCGGGTCGTGGGCCATGCCCAGCCGGCGAAGCTGACCGCGCATGGTCGCGATATTCGCGCGGATGGTCACCGCCGGATGCTGGCCGGTGCTGATCGCGTACTGCTCGGCGGGCAGCCCGAACGCGTCGTAGCCGAACGTATGCAGCACATGATGGCCGGTCATCCGCAGGTAGCGGCCGAATACGTCCGAGCCGATGTAGCCGAGCGGGTGCCCGACGTGCAGCCCGATGCCGCTGGGGTAAGGAAACATGTCCAGCACGTAGAACTTCGGCTGGTCCCTGACCGCCTCGAACCCGCCGGCCAGCGGGCCCCTGGGATTGGCCGAGTAGAAGGTGTGCTCCTCCTGCCAGCGCTGCTGCCACCGGAGCTCGATCTCAGCGGCGAGCCGGGCCCCATACCGGAACGGCAGCTCCGCGCCGCTGGTCAGCGTCGCTATGGCGTCGGGCGCGATCTCGTCCATGAAACCTCGCTAGGGTGTCGGCTCTGGTCCGGGAAACAAAAAAGCCCCTCACACATGAGGGGCGGCCGCGCTGACTTAACGCGTCAACGCGGCCCGGTAAGCAGGAGCTGTGATCCGGCCACGAGGCGAGCATAACGCCCCGCGGCCAGTCCGACACACCGCGCCGCACTAGGTGGTCCTCGGCGCATGCCAAACTGGTTGCGCCATGGTTCACGATCTGATCATCGCCGCAGTCGTCGTTGTCGTCGGCGGGGGCGGTACTGCCGCCCTCGTGCCGTATTTCCGCGGCCGCCGGTCGCCGCCGCCTGGCCAGGAACGCCACCCGACCGAGGGCGGAGACGCCAGCAGTAGCGGCGGCGTCGGCACGCTGGAGCGGCCCGAGGACCCGGGCGCGGGTACCGGCACGCTCGCGCCGCCCGAAGTCGGCGCGCGGCCTGAGGCCCCGCCGGGAGGAGCTCCGCCCGGGGCCGGGGCGCCGCCGGCTGAAGGGGTGCCGCCAGGCATCGTCGTACCGCCCGATCTGGTCCCGGTTCCCGGCGGCGTCATCGAGAAGCCGCCGCCGTCCGCTGGCCGGATGGCGCGCCTGCGCAGCCGGCTCGCCCGCTCGCAGAGCGCGTTCGGCACTGTGCTGCTCAATCTCATCTCCTCCGGCAAGCTCGACGAGGCGGCCTGGGAGGAGATGGAGGACACGCTCATCACCGCGGACATGGGTGTCGGCCCGGCCAGGCAGCTGGTCGAGCAGCTCCAGACCGAGGTCAAGGTCGTCGGCACGAACGACCCGGCCGAGGTACGCAAGCTGCTGCGGGCCGACCTGATCGGCATGCTCGGGCCCGACATGGACCGGACGCTGCACATCGCCAGGCACGGTGACCGGCCATCGGTGATCTTGGTCGTCGGGGTGAACGGCACGGGCAAGACCACTGCCTGCGGCAAGCTGGCCCGCGCCCTCATCGGCGACGGCCGGACGGTCGTACTGGGGGCGGCTGACACGTTCCGGGCGGCGGCGGCTGACCAGCTGCAGACCTGGGGCGATCGGGTTGGCGCCGAGGTCGTCAGGTCGGACCGCGAGGGCGCCGACCCGGCGAGCGTCGCGTTCGAGGCGGTCAACGAGGGCATCGCCCGCGGGGTCGACACGGTGATCGTCGACACGGCCGGCCGCCTGCACACCAAGGCCGGGCTGATGGACGAGCTCGGCAAGATCAAGCGGGTGATCGAGAAGCACGGCACCGTCGACGAGGTGCTGCTCGTGCTGGACGCCACCACCGGCCAGAATGGCCTGCGCCAGGCGACAATATTCGCCGAGGCAGTGGACATCACCGGGATCATCCTCACCAAGCTCGATGGCACGGCCAAGGGCGGCATCATCGTCAGCGTGCAGCGCGAGCTCGGCGTGCCCGTGAAGCTCGTAGGGCTGGGCGAGGGGCCGGATGACCTGGCGTTCTTCGATCCGGAGGTTTTCGTCGACGCGATTCTGGCCGGTTGAGCGCCAAACCCCCTCGAAATGTGTGTATAAGTCGACTATCGCAACTATCGCAACATACTCGGCTACGACCTGATCTATCAGACAGTAGGTATTAGCCGCTCTCAATAGGCATGGTTATGGGATTGCATTCTGCAATAAGCTGACTGCTTACTGCTTCCGACCTATGATCGGACGAGACCCGCTGCCTTCCCGGGGAGGGACGGCCCCGAACTCACGGCCGTCGGCGCGGGTGACCTGGGCCAAGATCTGGAAGGGAGCGCCTTGGCTCTCTGGCGCTTAGGGCGCGGCGCTGCCGCCGTCCTTCCGGATCACGGCACCGCCCTCGCTAGTACCGCGGTGACCAGGTCATACCTGCAGGTTCTTAAGCGCTGGCTCGGCACGGCCTTGTGTCGGCCCACTGCGGGCGGGAGGGATGACCACCATGGCGCGCCGTCCAGATCTTCAAGCCGCCAGCACAGGCAGTGCCTCGGCTAACGGACGCACTGAGTCCGCCACGACTGTTACCGAGCAGCGGAAATCCTTACCGTGGTGGCGCCTTCGAACCTGGCGTAAGGACCTGGACGCTCTGACCAAGCTTCGCGACGGCCTGATGGCGCTGGACGCCCAGGAGGAGTACGAATCCGAGACCGAGGGCGCCGAGGCTGCGAACGGTCAGACAGCGAATGGCAAGGTAGTACCGGAGCCCAGCGCGCAGGATGCGGGGCCCGGGGACGGCAAGCCCGAGGCTGACAAGGCTGACCTTGGTCAGGCCAGCGATTCCGTGCCCGCATCCGATGGTCCGGATCCGGCGATCGTTGCGATCCGCGAGACTTTTGCCCTCGTCGCCGACGCGGGCGACGACGCCGCGGCTTACTTCTACGCCCGGCTCTTCCTGCGCCATCGTGAGCTGCGCGATTTGTTCCCGCCCGCGATGGACGAGCAGCGCGATCGGCTGTTTCGCTCGCTGGCGCGGATCGTCGAGAGCCTTACCGATCCCGAGGAAATGGCCCGCTATCTCGCCCAGCTGGGACGAGACCACCGTAAGTACGGGGTGGACCCCGCGATGTATGACGCGGTGGGGGAGGCGCTGATAGCGACACTGCGAGCTTTTGCCGAGGCCAAGTTCACTCCCGCGGCCGAGGAGGCCTGGGCCCAGACGTACGCGGCTGGCTCAGCGCTGATGATCAGGGCCGCGGAGGACGACGCGTCCGCCACACCGGCTTACTGGACCGCGGAGGTGGTCGGCGTCGACCAGCGCGGGAACGGCATCGCCGTGATCACTGTCGCGCCTGACGAAGTCCTGCCATACCTGGCCGGGCAGCACCTGACGTTACAGACCAAGCGCTGGCCCCGCGTGTGGCGGCCGTATTCCATCGCCTGCAAGCCGCGCGACGATGGTCTGATCAGCCTGCACGTGAAGGCGGTCCCCGGCGGATGGGTGAGCAGCGCCCTTGTCCACCACACCAAGCCTGGTGACGAGGTAATCCTGGGGCCTGCGCTGGGCACGATGACGCTGCAGCCGGCGCAGAACCGGGACCTGCTGTGTGTCGCCGGCGGTACCGGGCTGTCGCCGATCAAGGCCATCATCGAGCAGGTGGTTCGGGATTCCGGCGCGCGGCCACGCAAGGTCTTCCTGTTCTACGGCGCCCGCAGGCGAAGCGAGCTCTACGACATGCGGGACCTTTGGCGGCTCACTGACGCCTATGGCGGCTTGCAGCTGACCCCGGTCACGTCCGATGACCCGGCCTTCGACGGGATGCAGGGCAACGTCGGCCGGGTCGCAGCGCGTTACCTGCCTCACAGCGAGTGCGAGGCTTACGTCGCGGGCCCCGCGGACATGGTCCGAGACAGCATCCGGGCGATCAAGCGGGCAGGCATTCCCCGGCACCGTATCCACTACGACGACACGCTGCTCGCCGCCCGTCCGAGGGTGGGCAGCGGCACCTGAGGCCCCCGCGCCTGGTCCGGATCGCAGCTGAAGCAGCTACGCGGGCCACCGAAGCTCGTCCGCGCGACGATAGAAATTAGGCGTCTGGTCGGCCTCTTCGTAGTAGCGGTGGAACACGGGCGTGGTTGACGCGGCCGTCGGCGGCACGATCCAGCTCCAGTCCGCCGGGCAGGTCCGGCCCTGGCGCTCTTCTAGCTCCAGATGCTTCAGGAACCGGACCGACTCGGTGTGATGGTCGCTCATCGTGACCCCGGCCGCGCTGAAGGAATGGAGCACTGCGAGATTGAGCTCGGTCAGCGCCTTGTCCTTCCACAGCGTCCGATCGGTATCGGTCTGCAAGCCCATGCGCGTGGCAACCTCGGGCAGCTGGTTGTAGCGGTGGACGTCGCCGAGGTCACGCGCTCCGATTTCGGTGCACATGTACCAGCCGTTGAAGGGCGCGGCCGGGTACCGGATTCCGCCCGCCTCGAAGTACATGTCGCTGATGACCGGCACCGCGTACCAGCGCAACCCAAGGTCCTCGAACCAGTCGAGGTCGGGATGCCGCAGCGGTACTTCCAGCACGGAATCGGCAGGAAGCTCATGCCATGTCGGTGGCGCGTCCGGCTCCTTCACCACTAACGGCAGCAGGTCGAATCTTCCTGGCTGCGCCGGTTCTTGCCAGCCCAGCTTGCGAGCCAGCCTCGTGATGGCAATATTTGCCGGGTCGCCGAGGATCGTTCTGTCCGCTGCCTCATAGCCGGCATACCTGACCAGCTGCGAACTCAGAATCCGGGGGCCGGGCCGGCCTGGCTCGTCTGGTGCAAAGACCGTGATCACTGGACGAATCCGGCCGTTATTGGTCGCAGCCCGCAAATGCCCAATTGACTCAGCCGCGACCTCGGGTGCCGTTCTGACATGCCGGCGATCACGGACCTGCAGGCTTCGCCAGTAGAGCCGGCCGATACACCGTGAACTGTTGCGCCAGGCAACCTGAGCCGCGAATGTCAGCTCCCAGAGGGTATGCCGGTATGTGCCGTGCGCTGATATTTCCTGCCGTACTTGCTTAAGCCTGTCCTGTACCGGCCCGGCCGCAGGATTCTCCGCGTGGAACAACGCGATAAAGCGCTCGGCCTCGGCTAAAAGGTCCCCTTCAGCCGCCCGCTCACCGGTACCGGCGGACCGCGGTGGCGGCAAGGCCGGTAACTCTCCGGCTGGCTCCGCGAGCCCCCCGGCCGGTACTGCTGGCGCAGGCGATGTGCCTAAGGCCTGCGCTCCGCCTCGCCCTGCCTGCCGGGGCCGCTGTGACCGCCGTAATCGTGAATCAAAGAGATAACGCACCTGGCCCGCGCCCACCAGTAACCTCCGCGACCGCAAGTCGGAATATCTCAACATCCCGACGTTACGTTGGGCTTCCGCCGGTAACAAGAAGCAATTGCCAGCTGCACAGCACGATCTGCATGAGAGCGGGGCATCTGAACCTCATAGGCACTGCGTCATCGGGGCCGGCCCGTCCGGTCTGGCCGGCTGGCGGACTTGACCCGATAGCCTTGACGGGCAAGGGCTCATGTGGGAGGACGGCAGCCTGACGTGTTCGAGACTCTCTCCGATCGGCTAACCCAGGTCTTCTCCTCGCTTCGCGGCCGGGGACGGCTTTCGCAGGCCGACATCGATGCCACCATGCGCGAGATCAGGATCGCGCTGCTGGAGGCCGACGTCGCGCTCCCGGTGGTGCGCCAGTTCATCGCCAACGTCCGCGAGCGCGCGTCCGGGGAAGAGGTCTCGGAGGCGCTGAACCCGGCTCAGCAGGTCATCAAGATCGTCAACGAGGAGCTCATTGAGATCCTCGGCGGCGAGGCCAGGCGGCTGCGGTTCGCGAAGAACCCGCCCACCGTGATCCTGCTGGCCGGTCTCCAGGGCTCAGGCAAGACCACGCTCGCCGCCAAGCTCGGCCGGTGGCTGAAGGCCCAGGGCAATACGCCCATGCTGGTCGCCGCCGACCTGCAGCGCCCCAATGCCGTCCAGCAGCTCCAGGTCGTGGGGGAGCAGGCGGGCGTACCGGTGTTCGCCCCGTTCCCCGGCAACGGGGTGGGCGACCCGGTCCAGGCGGCCGAGCTGTCGATCGCCGAGGCCCAGCGCCGGCAGCAGAACATTGTGATCATCGACACGGCCGGCCGTCTCGGCATCGACGAGGTGCTGATGCGCCAGGCCGCGGACATCCGCGACGCCGTGGATCCGGACGAGATCCTGTTCGTCGTCGACGCGATGATCGGCCAGGACGCGGTCAGCACCGCTCAGGCGTTCCTGGACGGGGTCGGCTACGACGGCGTCGTGCTGACCAAGCTGGACGGCGACGCGCGCGGCGGCGCGGCGCTGTCCATCGCGCAGCTGACCGGCCGTCCGGTGATGTTTGCCGGCACGGGCGAGAAACTCGACGATTTCGACGTCTTCCATCCCGACCGGATGGCCTCGCGCATCCTTGACCTGGGCGACGTCCTGACGCTGATCGAGCAGGCCGAGCGGACCTTCGACCAGGAGCAGGCCGCCACGATGGCCGGCAAGCTGGCGTCGGGCGAGGGCTTCACGCTCGAGGACTTCGTCGAGCAGCTGGCCATGGTCCGCAAGATGGGGCCGATCAGCAACCTGCTCGGCATGCTCCCCGGTGCCGCGCAGAACCGCGAGATGCTCAGCCAGGTCGACGACAAGGACCTGGACCGGGCGGCCGCGATCGTGAACTCGATGACCCGCGAGGAGCGGCGCAACCCGAAGATCATCAATGGTTCGCGCCGGGCGCGCATCGCGGCCGGCTCCGGCGTCACGGTCGGCGAGGTCAGCAATCTGATCGTGCGGTTCCTCGAGGGCCAGAAGATGATGAAGCAGATGATGGGCAACATGCCGGGCATCCCCGGAATGCGGCGCGCCCAGAAGAAGGCCAAGGGGAAGAAGAAGGGCAAGGGTGGCGGCCGCCCGCCGGGTGCTGGCAACCGCGGCGGGTCGAGCCCCGCCCGTCCGGCGGCGCAGCAGCCGGGGCTCGCCGGCTTCGGGCAGGGGGCCGACGGAGCTCCCGGCGGATTTACCGCCCTGCCGGGACTGGGCGGGAACGACGCTCCGCTCCAGTTCCCGCCCATCGCACCCGGAGGCTTCACGGCCCAGCCGAACTTGCCTCCTGGCCTGCGCGGCCGGCAGGGCAAGAAGGGCCGCTAGCCGGGACTCCGGGTCCGCGGCCGGCCGCTGATTACGCTCCAGCGCTCCGCGTCTGGCAGAATGTGACCGCTATGCTCGGTCGCGCGAGGCCCTCTCTAACTCGCTGAGCCGGAACCATCTGGGCGGCGGCTCGTCCGGTCCTCACCCGGACCGCCAGTTGCCCGAAACCAATCCGCTGGGAGATAAGCACAGCCGTGGCTGTCAAGATCAAGCTGAAGCGCCTGGGCAAGATCCGCGCACCGTACTACCGGATCGTGGTCGCCGACGCCCGCACCAAGCGGGACGGACGCGCGATCGAGGAGATCGGCAAGTACCACCCGAAGGCCGAGCCGTCGCTCATCGAGGTTGACTCGGAGCGGGCTCAGCACTGGCTCTCGGTGGGCGCCCAGCCCACTGACCCCGTCCGGAAGCTCTTTGAGGTCACCGGCGACTGGCAGAAGTTCAAGGGCCTCCCTGGTGCCGAGGGCACGCTGCGGACCGCGGAGCCCAAGGCCGACAAGAAGGTCGCGTTCGCGGCGGCCGTGGCCGAGTCCCTGACCGACAGTGGCGCGAAGACCAAGCCCAAGGCCAAGGCTGGCGACGCCAAGACCGGCGAGGCGAAGGCCGAGAAGCCCGCGAAGAGCGAGCGGCCGGCCAGGGCGAAGAAGCCCGCCGCCGAATCGGCCAGCACTGAGCCTGAGGCTGCTGCCACCGAAACGGCCAGTACCGAGCCGGAGGCTGCGGCCACCGAGCCGGCGAGCACCGAGGCTGCGGCCACCGAGCCGGCCAGCACCGAGCCGGCCAGCGCGCCGGAAGCACCGGCCGCGGAGGCCGAGGCTGCTGCCACCGAGTCGGCCAGCACCGAGGCCACGACGACGGAGAACGGCGCCGAGTCGGCAAGCAGCGAGGCCTGAGGTGCTGGAAGAGGCCCTGGAGCACCTGGTCAGAGGCATCGTCGAGCATCCTGACGACGTACACGTCGGCAGCCGCGGCCTGCGCCGCGGGCGCGTGCTCGAGGTCCGCGTCCACCCCGACGACCTCGGCAAGGTCATCGGGCGGGGCGGCCGGACCGCCAGGGCGCTGCGGACCGTGATCGGGTCGCTGGCGGGCAACAACTATGTCCGGGTCGACCTGCTGGATACCGACGAGAACCGCTAGCTGCCATGCAGCTCGTCGTCGGTCGTATTTCCAGGCCGCACGGGGTCCGCGGTGAGCTGACCGTCGAGGTCCGCACCGACGATCCGGAAATGAGGCTGGCGGCGGGCGCCGTCCTCGCGACCGAGCCCGCGGCCGCCGGCCCGCTGACGGTAAGCAGGGCCCGCTGGCATTCCGGCCGGCTGCTGCTGTCGTTCGACGGCGTCGCCGACCGGGACGCGGCCGACCAACTGCGCGGCACGCTGCTCGTGGTGGACTCCGAAGAGCTCGAGGACATCGCCGATCCCGATGAGTTCCGAGATCATCAGCTCATCGGGCTGGCGGTGTTCGGGCCCGGCGGCGAGCGCATCGGCGAGGTGAGCGACGTGCTGCACTACGGCCAGGACCTGCTGGTCGTAGCGGGTGCCGAGGCCCGGGCGGGGACGGAGATCATGGTGCCGTTCGTCAGCGAGATCGTGCCCGAGGTCGATCTCGCTCGCGGGCGGATCGTGATCGACCCGCCGGCCGGCCTGCTCGATCCGCAGGACTCGCTCTAGGCGGGGAGGGGCGCGGTGCGGATCGACATCATCACGATCTTCCCCGAATATTTCGCGCCCCTGCGGGTGTCGCTGATCGGCAAGGCCGCCGAGCGGGGCGACATCACGTTCGGCGTCCATGACCTGCGCGGCTGGACTCATGATCTTCATCACACCGTGGACGACGCCCCGTTTGGCGGCGGGCCCGGCATGGTGATGAAGCCCGAGCCCTGGGGCGAGGCCCTTGATGCGCTGGCGGGGCACGGGGAGGACCCGCTGCTCGTCGTTCCGTCACCGTCGGGGATGCCGTTTACGCAGCAGCACGCGGTCGCCTACGCCGCGGAGCCGTGGCTGATCTTCGCCTGCGGGCGGTACGAGGGGATCGACGGCCGGGTCATGGAAGAGGCCAGGTCGCGCCTGCGGGTCGATGAGGTCAGCATCGGCGACTACGTGCTCGCGGGCGGCGAGCCGGCCGTGCTGGTGATGACCGAGGCGGTCTGCAGGCTGCTGCCGGGCGTGCTCGGCAACACCGAGTCCGCGGCCGACGATTCCTTCGGGGCCGGCGGGGGCCCGATGACGGGCCTGGTGGAGGGGCCCGCGTTCACGCGGCCAAGGACCTGGCGCGGCCGGGAGGTCCCGCCGGTGCTGCTGTCGGGCGACCACGGCGCGATCGCCAGGTGGCGGCGCGACTCCGCGCTGCTGCGGACGGCCAGGAACCGGCCGGATCTGCTGCGCCGGCTAGCCTCGGCCCCGCCGGGCGAGGCCCCGCAGGAGCTAAACGATCATGATCGCAGGCTCCTGTCTGAGGCTGGCTTTCCGGTTGACGGCGAAGATGTGGCACACTAAAAGACACTGCCCTGCCGCCCGGTGGCTCGCGGGGGACTGCCAGGCGTCTGCCTGGCGGACACAGACCGATGCAGCGCGTTCGCAGGCGTGCGCTGATGACTATTGAGGAATTGCAGCCATGCACACCGCGATTGCCGAGCTTGAGCAGGCACAGATCCGTTCCGACGTCCCGGACTTCCGGCCGGGCGACACCCTGAAGGTTCACGTCCGGGTCAAGGAAGGCAACCGGTCCCGGATCCAGGTGTTCCAGGGCGTGGTCATCCGCCGCCAGGGTGGCAGCGCGCGCGAGACCTTCACCGTCCGCAAGGTCAGCTACGGCGTCGGCGTCGAGCGGACCTTCCCGGTGCACACCCCCGCGATCGACAAGATCGAGGTCGTGACCCGCGGCCGGGTCAGGCGCGCGAAGCTGTACTACCTGCGCGATCTGCGCGGCAAGGCGGCCAGGATTCGCGAGCGCCGCGAGATCACCCCGGCCAAGTAGCTGAGTGGCGTCCCAGCGTCGCTCCGGCGAGCTGGCTGACTGATGCAGTCGGACGAGCAGCCCGGCGGGTGGAACGCGGCTGCGCCCGAGGGCGAACCATCCACGCTCGCGTTGCCGATCGTCCCGTACGGCGAGCCGGATCAGGCCGGGGGCGCCGCGGGATCAGTCCGCGACTCACGCAGGACCGCCGCGGGTCCGAACGGCCATCTCCAGCCCGCCGGCCGGCACCGGGCGAAGCACGGCGCGCCCGCACCGGGCCCGTTCCAGCGCGTGAGCGGCCGGCCGGGCCCCGCGGGCCAGGGCGGTGCTGGCCAGGGCGGTACCGGCCAGGAGGGTGCTGGCCAGACGCGCGCTGCCCAGGCCGGTACCGGGCAGGCGGATGACGGCGATGACGAGACCGCCGCGGATGGCAAGCCCAAGAAGCCGGCCAGGTCGCTGCTCACCGAGCTGCCGATCCTGATTGTCGTCGCGCTGGTCATCGCCCTGATCATCAAGACCTTCATCGTCCAGGCGTTCTTCATCCCGACCGGGTCGATGCAGAACACGCTCGGCATCAACGACAAGATCCTGGTCAACAAGCTCGTCTATCACTTCCGGAGCATCGAGCCTGGCGACATCGTCGTCTTCAACGGCGCGGGGACCTGGAACGCCCCGCCCGCGCCCGCGGCGGTGAGCTCGGATCCCGTGGTCCACCTCTACGACGACACGCTTCGCCCGCTGTTCAGCTCGATCCGCGGGCTGTTCGGCACGCCGCTTGACCAGGTCGACTACGTGAAGCGCGTCATCGGCACACCCGGCGATCACGTCGTCTGCTGCAACGCCCAGGGCCTGATCACTGTCAACGGCGTGCCCCTGCACGAGACGTCGTACCTGTATCCCGGGGATCAGCCGAGCAGCGCGCCGGAGGGGATACCCAGCCGGTTCAACATCACGGTGCCGAAGGGCTATCTGTGGGTGCTCGGTGACCACCGCAGCGTCTCCGACGATTCGCGCGGGCACCGGGAGGACCCCGGCGACGGCATGGTCCTGGAGAGTCAGGTCGTCGGCCGCGCGTTCGTGATCGTCTGGCCGCCCAGTCAGTGGCGCATCCTGGCGATTCCGTCGACGTTCGGGCAGCCGGGGATCGACTCGCCGCGGTCGCCCGCGCGGGCGGCACCGGCCGGCGTGGCCGTCTCCGACGCCGTGCTCTCGGCGCAGGTGCGACCGGAGGCGTCCGACCTGCCGCTCGCAGCGGGATTCGTCGCGGCGGTACCGCTCACCTGGCTGCAGCGACGGGTCAGGCGGCGGCTACGAGCCCGGCGCCTACCCCGGCGGCCGGCGAATGCGTCTGCCGGATAGGCGCAGGCGCGGCCAGCAGAGCCAGAACATGCAGATATCACGTATTGCTATCAGTTGGGCACGGAGAAATACCGGACGCGCCGGCGCTGCCGGCATGCTGCGTCCGGCGGCGATAGGCTCAAGCCAATGATGAGCAACGAGCACGGCAAGCCCGATCGGGCGACCGGCGCTCAGGGTGCTGACGAACTGGCCGACGGGGTGTCACAAAACGGCAGCCATGGCTACAGCGCGCTGGCCGGGGGGGCCAAACCGGAATCCGCCGGGACCGGCACGGCGAGCAATGACGCCTTTTCCGCGTCCTCGGCGTCGGGCGGGGCCACCGGCGGGCGGCGCGATAGCGTCGATTCCACCGCTGAATTCTGGGCGGGTGCGCACACCGTCTCGGATACCGATAGCCGTGACGAAGCGCCGGCCGGGGCCGGTTATTCGGGCCGCCATTCCGGCACCGATGCCGCCGCGGGCGGACCCGGTAGCCCGGGCGGCTCGCCCGCCAGCAGTGGCGATCCGGCCGGGGGAGCGGATGCCGGCCAGCCCGGTGAGCCCGGTACCGGCCAGGACGGCGACGCGGACGGCGAAAAGGACGCCGACGGAGCCGACAAGCGCAAGCGGCGCTTTTCGACCTGGCGCGAGCTGCCGATCCTCATCATCGTCGCGCTCGTCATTGCCCTCGTCATCAAGACATTTGTTGTGCAGCCGTTCTTCATTCCGTCGTCGTCGATGGAAAACACATTGCTCATCGGCGACAAGGTGCTGGTCAACAAGCTGATCTATCACTTCCGGAGCATCCAGCCGGGGGACATCGTCGTGTTCAACGGCGACGGATCCTGGGACCCGAACCCGCCGCCGAGCCCGCCGGCCTCGAACGTCGTCGCCCACGCCTACGACGTGACGCTGCGCCCGCTCTTTCACTCCATCGCCGGGCTGTTCGGCACCCCGGTAGGCCAGACCGATTACGTCAAGCGGGTGATCGGGGTGCCGGGCGACCGGGTGACGTGCTGCAACGCCCAGGGCCTGGTCACTGTCAACGGGGTGCCGCTGCACGAGACGTCGTACATCTTTCCCGGCGCGGCGCCGTCGCAGATCCACTTCAACATCGTCGTCCCCAAGGGGCGCCTGTGGGTCATGGGAGACAACCGTCAGGTGTCCGATGATTCGCGTATGCGGCAGGGCGATCCCGGCGGCGGGACGATCCCGGAAAATAAGGTCATCGGCCGCGCGTTCATGATCATCTGGCCACCCAGCCGCTGGCGGATCCTCCCGATTCCGTCGACGTTCAGCCAGCCCGGCATTAGTAGGTCCAGCTCAGCCGCGTCGACGACCGCGGAACGCGAGGCGGCCGCGGAGATGCTGGGCGCCAGGGTCCAGCCCGGCACGTCCTACCTGCCGCTCGCGGCGGGCCTGGTCGGGGCCGTCCCGCTGACCTGGCTGCAGCTCCGCGTCCGGCGCAGGCTGGGCCGCCGGTTGCGGCGTCGGCGCCTGCACCGGCACAGTTGACCTCATGCAGGCAGGACAGCGCCGCCCGGTCGGGCTCACGCCTCGGCGTGATTGCGGCCTGAGCAGCTACGAGCGGGTGCTGAACCGGGCTGGCCTGACGCCGGTGGCAGGCATCGACGAGGCGGGCCGCGGGGCCTGCGCCGGCCCGCTGGTCGTCGCGGCGGTCATCCTCAAGCCCAGCCGCATCGCCGGCCTCACCGAGCTGGCCGATTCCAAGGCGCTGACCGCTAAGGCCAGGAATGCGGCCTACGCCCAGGTCACGAAGGCAGCGACCGACTGGAGCGTCGTCATTATCCCCTCCACCGACATCGACCGGCTCGGGCTGCACGTGTGCAACGTCGCGGGGATGCGGCGGGCGCTGGCGATGCTGGGCAGCAAGCCGGGCTACGTGCTCACCGATGGCTTCCCGGTCCGCGGGCTGGCCGTCCCGGCGCTGGCCATGTGGAAGGGCGACCAGGTAGCCGCCTGCGTGGCCGCCGCCTCAGTGATCGCCAAGGTCACCAGGGACCGGATGATGCGCGAGCTGGATGCCGACTACCCCCATTACGGCTTTGCCCGGCATAAGGGGTATTCCACCCGGAGCCACATGGCCGCGCTCGCCGAGCACGGACCGTGTCCGGAGCACCGGCGGTCGTTCGTGAACGTCCGCGGGCACCTGGTGACGGCGGCTGAGCAGGATCCGGTCAGTTCCGAGGCGGCCAACTCGTGCTACCAGCCTGGCAGTGGGCAGAATGGCCCTATCGTTGACGTCATCGAGGAATATGGCTGGCCGACGGCAGGTATCGCGGCGATGGCCCGCGGAGCCTGATCGGAGGGGAGAACATGAGCGCGGAGGATCTCGAGAAGTACGAGACCGAGATGGAGCTCCAGCTCTACCGCGAGTACCGCGACGTCGTCGGCCTGTTCACCCACGTGGTGGAGACCGAGCGGCGCTTCTACCTCACCAACCAGGTTGACCTGAACATCCGCACCGCCGACAACGGCGAAGTGTTCTTCGAGGTCACGATGCAGGACGCCTGGGTCTGGGACATGTACCGGCCAGCGCGGTTTGTTAAGAATGTGCGAGTTGTCACATTCAAGGACGTGAACGTCGAAGAGCTCGCGAAGAGCGACCTGGAGATCCCCGACCCGAAGTAGGCCTCGGGTCGGCTCAGCGCCGGGCTAGCGGGGCGAATCGAGGTCTGCGCCTCGACGTCTGGCTATCTGGGACGAACCTTTCGCACCAGATAGCCAAACGTTCGCGATGATCATGATGGGCTTCAGCGGACCGGGCCTCCGCCGGGGTGATTGAACCAGGCGCCGCTGACATTCCTGGTGGCCTGTCCACCGCCCCTTTCCCGCATCGCTGAGATGCGCACACGCCAAGCCGCTGCGCCGGGCCGGGCCCGTTATTTCCGGCATCGTCGGTCATCGGAGGTGATGCCGGATGCTGGCGAAGGACGTACTCGGCAAGCGCGGCGAGCAAATGGCGGCCGACTACCTGGCGGCGAACGGGCTGGCGATACTCGAGCGCAACTGGCGCTGCGCGCAGGGTGAGATCGACATCGTGGCGGCCGACGGCCGGACGCTGGTGATCTGCGAGGTCAAGACCAGGTCGGGCACCAGGTTCGGGACGCCGCTCGAGTCGGTCACTGCCCAGAAGGCGAGACGGCTGCGGCGCCTGGCGGTGCTGTGGCTGCGCGACCGGAGCGCATTCTTCGACGCGGTCAGGATCGACATCGTCGGGGTGCTGCTGCCTGCGAGTGGTGAGGCGAGCATCGAGCACGTCAGCGGGGTGGGCTAGCCTGCGCCAGCGCGGACCCGGGGCTGTCGCGCGGTCGCAGGGCCGCGAAGGCCCGTTCAGTCTCGGTGAGCAGCTGGTCGCGCTGCTCCGGGGTCTTGCCGGCGATCCCGGCATAGTTGGTCCAGCGCAGGTTCCTGACCCCGATCTTGGCGAACGTGCCCTTGAAGAAGATCTTGGTCAGCGGGTCGCGGTACCACCAGCGGTAAGCCTTGTCGGGCGTGGTCATCACTGACAGGACGCTGACGCCGCCGAGCCGGGTCATGAGATTGCGGAACGGGTTGCCACGGACGTCCGGCAGCTCCTCATACATCAGGCCCTTCGTGAGCACCCGGTCCAGGAAGCCCTTGGTGGCCGCCGGCATCGCCTCCCACCACACCGGGAAGACGAACACGAGGTGCTCGGCCGCGAACAGCCGTTGCTGGTAATCGGCGACCAGCGGATCGATGACGCGGCCCTGCCGCCAGGCCGTCAGGTCGTCGCGGCTCATCGTGGGCTGGAAGCCGTCGGCGGCCAGGTCGATCAGGTCAACCTCGTGGCCGCCGGCCCGGCCGCCGCGGATGGCGGCCGCTGCGACGGCAGCCGAGAAGCTCCGCTGGTGCGGCACGTTCTCGGCCGACGCGATGGTGTACGGGTGGTCAAGCACGACCAGCATCCTCATGAACTGCGCCTCCATCGGCACTCGCTATTTTCGTTGCCCGATAGTTGCATAGGCGACTGTCGCTTGTCAAACCATTGCCTGTCAAACCATAGCGGTATGCTTCTGCCGTGCAGCAGAGCAGGCTCCCGGACGAGCTACCTGACGAACTGGCCACGCTGTGGTACCTGATCCGCAATGCCGCCAGGCAGATGGACCGCCAGGGCGAGGCGCTGTGCCAGCGGGAGCTCGGGATCTCCCAGGCGCTGTTCCTCGTGCTCTCGGTCGTCGATGCCTTCCCCGGCCCCCTGAGCCAGCAGGCGGTCGCCGACCGGCTGGGCCTCACCAAGGGCACGGTGAGCCGGCAGATCGAGCATGCGGTCGCGGCCGGCCTGATGACCGTGAGCGTGGCTCCGCACACCCGCCGGGAGAATGTCCTGGCCCTGACTGAGGCCGGCACCGCCCTGGTCCGGCGCGGCGACGCCCTCATGGAGACCTCGCGCGCCGCGATGCTCGGCGCGATCGACCCGCGGGACCTTCCGGCCGCGCTGCGGCTGCTCGGCCGGGTCGTGGAGTCGCTGGCCTGAGCCGCGGGATTGAACCAGCCGCTGCCGACATTCTGACGGCCGTGCTCCACAGCCCGGCCGGGCCGAGGCCGGCGTTCCACAGCCGACTCGCGCGCGGCAGCTGACGTTCCTCACCTCCGGCACCGTCGGCACCGGAGGTGATGCCGGATGGCGCTCGCGAGGACGCACGCGATCGCGCTGGTCGGGGTCGAGGGCCACGTTGTGGAGATCGAGGCCGACATCGAGAACGGCCTCGTCACGCTGCTCCTGGTCGGACTCCCGGACACCGCGCTACGGGAGGCCAGGGACCGGATCAGGTCAGCGATACTCAACAGCGGTCAGGTCTGGCCGCAGCGGCGGATCACGGTCGGCCTGTCCCCGGCGAGCCTGCCGAAGCGGGGCTCGGCCTTCGACGTCGGCATCGCCATCGCGATACTCGCGGCGGCCGGGGCCATACCGGCCAGAGCGCTGGCCCGGACGATGTTCCTGGGCGAGCTCGGGCTGGATGGCCGGCTGCGGCCGGTTCCGGGCGTGCTGCCGGCTGCGGCCGCAGCCGCGGGGGCGGGCTTTGCCAGGGTCGTCACCCCGCCGGACAACCTGGCCGAGGCGGCCCTGGTACCCGGCCTGCAGGTCGTGGGGCCGCCTAACCTGGCGGCGCTGGTCGCCTGGCTGCGCGACGGGAGCGCGCCGGCCGGGCCGGGCGCGGCCGGCGCAGTCAGGGTGCTCAGGTCGGGTGCCGGCCTGACCGCCGTACCCGCCGATGGCGGCCAGGCCGCTGAAGGCGGCGAGCGCGCGGCTCGGGGTGCACCGGCCAGCCTCCCGATCGACCTCTCCGACGTCGCGGGACAGCCGGTGGCGCGGCGGGCGGCGGAGATCTGCGCGGCGGGCGGTCACCACCTGATGCTGCTTGGCCCGCCGGGCGTGGGCAAAACCCTCTTGGCCGAGCGACTGCCGACGATCATGCCGCCGCTCGGGCCGGCCGAGGCGCTGGAGGTCACCGCCATCCATTCGGTCGCGGGCACGCTGCCGCCTGGCCGCCCGCTGATGACCGAGCCGCCGTTCTGCTCACCGCACCACACCGCGACGGTCGCCGCGATCGTGGGCGGCGGCAGCGGCATCATCAGGCCCGGCGCCGCGTCGCTGGCCCACCGGGGCTGCCTGTTCCTGGATGAGGCGCCGGAGTTCGACCGCGACGTACTTGACGCGCTGCGCCAGCCGCTGGAATCGGGGCAGGTCATGATCGCCAGGTCGGGCGCGACGGCGCGGTTTCCGGCCCGGTTCACGCTGATCCTGGCCGCCAACCCGTGCCCGTGCGCGCGGACCCAGGCCGCCGGATCCGGATGCACCTGCAGCCCGCTGGTCCGGCGCCGTTACCTGGCACGCCTGTCCGGACCGCTGCTGGACCGGGTCGACGTCAAGGTCGACCTGAAGCCGGTCAGCCGCGTCGAGCTCCTCTGCGATCGCCGGCTCGCGGAGCCGAGTGCGGTCGTCGGCGAGCGGGTCCGGGTCGCCAGGCACCGGGCCGCCCGCCGGCTGCGGGACACTCCCTGGCGGCTGAACGCCGAGATCCCCGGCAGCGAGTTGCGGCGGCATTTCCGGCCCGAGCCGGGTGCCCTGAAGCCGCTCGAGCGAGCCATGGATCTCGGCCAGATCAGTGCCAGGGGAGCCGACCGGATACTTCGGCTGTCGTGGACGGTCGCCGACCTGGACGGCGTCGGCCGGCCCGGCCTGCCGCAGGTCAGTTCCGCGCTCGGGCTGTGGATGGGGGTTGGCATATGACGGGGCCCGGCCGCGAGGAGCGCCGGGCTCGCGTGGCGCTGAGCTTCCTGGCCGACCCCGGGGATCGCGTGCTCGGCGCGGCGCTGAGGCAGATGACCGCGGCGGAGCTCTTCGCGGTCACGACGGGCACCGGCGCCTACGGCGACCTCGTCCTCAGCGGAGCGCCGGCGGACGAGGCCTTGTCCAGGGCCGTCCGCAAGTGGCGCCGCCGCCTGAGCCTGCTGCCGCCTGCCGCCAGGGTCGAGCGGTGGCACGAGGACGGGCTGCGGACGGTCATTCCCGGCGATCCGGAATGGCCCTCGCAGCTCGACGATCTCGGCGATGCCCGCCCGCTGCTCTTGTGGCTGCGCGGGAGCGCCGACTTGCGCTACTGCTGCCTGCGCTCGGTGGCCATCGTCGGGGCGCGCGCCGCGACAACGTCGGGCCGGATGACGACGAGCGAGATCGCCGCCACGCTCAGCGAGCTCGGGATGACGATCATCTCGGGCGGGGCGTTCGGCATAGACGCCAGCGCGCACGAGGGCGCGATCACCGCTGACGGCCTGACGGTGGCCGTGCTGGCGGGCGGCCTGAGCTTTGGCTACCCGAAGGGACACGCCTCCCTGTTCGCCGGGATCGCGGCTCAGGGCGTCCTGGTCAGCGAGTGCCCGCCGGATCAGGCACCGACGCGTCCTGGCTTCCTGGTCCGGAACCGGCTCATAGCCGCGCTCGGCCGCGGCACGGTTGTGGTCGAGGCGGCGCTGCGCAGCGGGGCCCTCAACACGGCCCGGCATGCCCGCGAGCTGTGCCGGCCGGTGATGGCGGTCCCCGGCCCGGTGTCCTCGGAGCAGTCGGCGGGCTGCCACGAGCTGATCAGGGAGTACGGCGCGATGCTCGTGACCTGCGCCCGGGATGTGGCTGAGCATCTGGAGCCCGGCGGCGACGGCGCGGACGAGACGGCCGGACCACGGCGCGGTCCGGCCGTCCCGCGCGATCACCTCGAGCCGACCGCGCGGGCGGTGCTCGAGCAGGTGCCTGCCCGCGGCGGCATGGGCATTGCCAGCATCGCCGTCCGGGCCGGCGTCGACCTCGATACCACGCTCAGGAATCTCGGGCTGCTCGCCGCCACCGGATTCGTGGAGCGCTGCCCTAAGGGCTGGCGGGCGATCGGCAAGTGACCGGCCGGGTCACGGTCGCCGGGCAACCCACGCCGTCCGGGCCGCCCGGATGGTGAGGTCGTCCCTTCGCAGCACGCCTTCCGGTCCTTCGCTGTCGAGGATGGTGTCCAGCACCGCCAGGTCCTCCTCGCCCAGCTGGCCATCAAGGGCCGAGCGCAGGCGGCGCAGCGACGCCTGGGCGTAGCGGCCGGCGCCCGCGGGCAGGGGCGGGGTGAGCTCGATCTCGAAGCTCCGCTGAGCCTGGATCGTGAATCCGGCCTGCGACAGGCGCTGACCCCAGTCCGAGCCGAGATGCGGCAGAGCGTGAGCCCGTTCCTGGTCGATGGCGGCATGGCAGCGCTCTTCCAGTCCCGGTCTGCCCAGGCCGATGTCGTCGGGCAGGAAGCGCGGAAAGCGGCCGAGTTCGACGGCGGCGACGACCCCGCCCGGCCGCAGGGCGGCGAAAATCTCGGTCAGCGCGTGCTCGGGGTCGGCCATGTGGTGCAGCGACGCGGAGGCCCACACCAGGTCGACGGTGCCCACGGCCGGCCAGGTGGCGTCCAGGTCCGCCTGCACCGTCACGATCCGGTCGGCCAGGCCGAGGTCACGGGCCTTGTCGCGGAGGCGGCTCAGCATGTAGTCGGAGACGTCCAGGGCGACCGCACTGGCGCCGTCGAAACTCCGGAGCAGGGACAGCGCGCCGGTCCCGGTGCCGCTGCCCACGTCGAGGATCCGCCGGGGCGGCGGCTCACCGGCCAGGTCGTGAACCCAGCCGACCAGGTCCTGCAGGTAGGAGTCCAGGACCTCGGCGTCGAGGTCAAGCAGCGCGGCCAGCGGCGCCTCGTCGGTCTCCGAGCCGTGGTCGTGATGAGCGGGATGGCTGTTCATGCCCTCAAGGGTAGGAGCGCCTTGCGCCAATCGCATAGTCTCTTGCGTATGACGCAAGACGATGGCGACGTCGACCTTCTGGTCAGAAGCCGGGTGCGGGGGATGCGCCTGGCTCTGGGCTGGTCGCTCGATGAGCTGGCGGCCCGGTGCTACCTGAGCCCCTCCACGCTGAGCCGGATCGAGACTGGCCACCGGCGGATCAGCCTGGATCAGCTCACCTCGATCGCCAGGGCGCTCGGGGCGACACTCGATCAGCTGGTGGAGCCCGTCGACGACGAGGACGTGGTGATCCGCCCGCGGCAGGACACCGCGCGCGGGCGGACCACCTGGATCCTCAGCCGCGAGCGCGGGCCGCACGGCCTCACGGTGGCGAAGATGCGGCTGACCAAGCCCTTCCGGCCCGGTGCCGACGAACTCAAGGTTCATCCCGGCCGGGACTGGTTCACCGTGCTGTCCGGCACGCTTGTCCTCATGCTCGGCGAGCGGGCCATCACCGTCGAAGCGGGACAGGCGGCGGAGTTCTCCACGATGATTCCGCACGCCTTCGGAGCCGTCGGCGGTCCCGTCGAGGTCCTCGCCATCTTCGATCCCGAGGGCCAGCGGATCCATCTCCGGCAGCTGACTTAACTGGTCCTCATTCCTGCGATTCGGCGGGCATGGATCGCTGCCGCGCGGGCAGTTAGCGCCGACGCCGAGCCGGGGCAGTGGAGGACGGGAATGCGCGACTACATCGAGGGCGAGCTGGCTGACGAGTGCGAGCTGGCGGACGAGGGCGATGCGGCAGCAGCGGGGGAGAACGGTCACAGCGAGGCTGACGCCCGCCGGCAGCAGCTGATCGCGGCGGCGCAGGCGCGCTGGATCGCGGCGCTCACCGATCTCGGCGGCCGCAACACACTGCTGTATTTCAAGGACCGCCGGGCCGGCACCCTGGATCTGGCCGCTGCCGATCCGGCTGCGCTTGAGAAGTTTCTGAGAACCGGCTCGATCCGGCTCACGCGGCTCTTCTCTGACGTCGACGCGCGGGCCGACGCGATCCGCCGGATCCAGGCGATCTACCGCAAGGCAAAGGAACTGCTTGAGGAGCGAGGCGTCCGCGCCGGCTACCTCGCCACCGGGATAGCGCGGTGGGATGAGCTGTTCCTCGAGCCGGCCGCGCCGGTGATACTGCGGGGTCTGACCATAAGCCCCACCAGGGCCAGGCATGACGACTTCGAGCTGGCGCTGGACGACGACAGCGAAGTCAATCCCGTCCTCCTGCACAAGCTGGCGAACGCTTTCGGGGCGGCCACCGAGGAACTTGCCGACGTGCCCCCGGAACGGATCGGCGAGCTGCTCACGGATGCCGCCGCCGCCGCCGAGGTGCCGGGCTTCGAGATCCTCCCGCGCCGCGTCATCGGCACCTTCACCTACGCCAAGCTGCCGATGGTCAGGGACCTGCAGGCCGCCGCCGAGGTGCTGAACGAGAGTGAAGTGGTGGCCGCGATCGCGGGCGACCCGGACGCGCAGGAGTCGCTCGGGGCCGATGAGGGCGCCGAGCCTTCCCTTGACTCCCCGGAGCAGGACTACTCGGTCCTGGACGCCGACTCGTCCCAGCGCAGCGCGATCGACACCGTCCTGTCCGGTCGCAGCCTGGTCATCCACGGTCCGCCGGGCACCGGGAAGAGCCAGACCATCGCCAACCTCATCGCGGCGCTGGTCGCGCGGGGACGGAAGGTGCTGTTCGTCGCCGAGAAGCGCGCGGCGATCGACGCGGTCCTGTCCCGGCTCAAGAGCGTCCAGCTCGGCGGGGCCGTGCTGGACATCCACGACGGCACCCACGACCGCGTGCGCATCGCCCGTGACCTCGGCGACACGCTCGAGGAAGCGCAGCGCACCACCGAGCCGGACGTGAGTGACCTGCACCGGCGGCTCGTCGACCGGCAGCGCCGGCTGGCCCGCCACGTGGCCGCGCTGCACCAGCCGCATCAGCCGTGGGGAGTCACGCCGTTCGAGATCCAGTCCGCGCTGCTCGGCGCACCGGAGGACGCGCGCACCAGGGTAAGGATCCCGGCACCGGAGCGCATCAGCGGCGAGCAGGCCGACCGGATCCGTGACGAGCTCCGTGAGTTCGCGCACCTCGGCGGCTTCACGATCCGGCCGAAGAGCACTCCGTGGTTCGGCGCCGCGCTGCGCCAGCCCGACGACGCGCGCCAGGCAGTGGAGCTGGCGTCGCAGCTGAGCGCGCGGACGCTCCCCCTATGCACCCAGCGCATCGAGCAGGCGTGTGCCGACATCGGCCTGCGACAGCCGCGTTCCTATCCGGAGGCGCTCGTCAGGATGCAGCTGTTTGGCTCCGTGCGCGCGACCCTGCAGGTCTTCGACGCGGCCGTCTTCGGTGCCGATCCCGCCCGGCTGGCGGCCGCGGCCGGCGACGGCGGGAGCATGAGCTTCCTGGAGCGCCGCTCCCTGCGCAAGCAGGCCCGCTCGCTCGTCTCGTCGCCGCAGCCACTGACCAACGAGCAGCTCGCCGAGGCGCTGGCGGCGGCCGCGAGCGACCTGGCCCAGTGGGCCGAGCTGACCACGGGCGACGGTGCGCCCCGGCTGCCCGCGGGGCTCACCGACCTGGAGGAGCTGACCGCGGAGTGCGAGCGCCAGCTGGCGGCGCTGCGGGCGTATGTCCGCCTGGGCGAGGACCCGCAGCCGATGCTGGAACGGCTCACGGCCGATCAGGACACGGCGTGGCGGCTGCCGCGGCTCTACCAGCTCGGCACGCGATTCGACGACCTCGGGCTCGGTCCCTTGCTCGATGACCTGGCGCAATGTCAGGCCCCGCCGGACCTGGCCGCGTCCGCGTTCGATTTCGCCTGGTACTCCTCAATCCTCGATCAGGTCAGAGTCCGGGACCCGCGCTACGCGGCCAATGCCGGGGCGGCGCTGGATGAGATCGCGAGCGATTTCCGCGCCCGGGACGTCGAGCATCTCCGGGCGAACGCGGCCAGGGTGCGCCGGGCCTGGGCCCAGGCGCTGACCGAGGCCTGTGACCGCCATCCTCTGCAGGCCAGGGTCATCAGGAAGCAGGCGGCGCTGCGGCGCGGCCACCTGCCGCTTCGGCGGCTGCTCGACCAGGCCAGCGACGTCTTGTTTGCCATCAAGCCGTGCTGGGCCATGTCGCCGCTCATGGTGAGCCAGGTGCTGCCGGCGAGCCGCCTGTTCGACGTCGTGATATTCGACGAGGCCAGCCAGATCGTGCCGGCCGATGCGATCCCGGCCATCATGCGGGGGCACCAGATCGTCGTGGCCGGCGATGACCGGCAGCTGCCGCCGACGAACTTCTTCCGCCAGGTATCCGACTCCGACGAGGAGGGCGCCGAGGAGGACGAGAGCCTGGTGTCGTTCGGAGCTGGCTTCGAGTCGGTGCTGGATGCGCTCCGCCCGCTCCTGCCCACGGCACCGCTGGCGTGGCACTACCGGAGCCGGGACGAGCGGCTGGTGGCGTTCTCCAATACGAGGATCTACGGCGGCGCCCTGACGACGTTCCCCGGCGTCTTCACCGGCGACTGCCTGCGCCACGTCGTGGTCGAGCAGGGACCCGAGCCGGGCCAGGAGGTCTCGGTCAACGCCGAGGTGCGCAAGGTGGTCGGGCTGATCCTGCAGCACGCCCGCGAGTACCCATCGGAGTCCCTGGGCGTTATCGCGCTCGGCATCAAGCACGCCGAGCGCATCGATGCCGCGCTGCGCGACGCACTGGCGACGCTCGCCGAGAGCGAGGACGCGAAGCTCGAGGCGTTCTTCGCCGACGACGTGGCCGAGCCCTTCTTCGTGAAGAACCTCGAGCGCGTGCAGGGCGACGAGCGCGACGCGATCATCTTGTCGATTGGCTACGGCAAGCATCCCGATGGCCGGATGCGCTACCAGTGGGGTCCGCTGCTCCGCGACGGTGGCGAGCGCCGGCTGAACGTCGCGGCCACGCGGGCCAAGCACCGCCTGACGCTGGTGAGCTCGTTCTCGGGGCACGACGTGGATCCCGATCGGGTCACGAAGGCAGGCGCCCGGCTGCTGGCTGACTACCTGGACTACGCGAGCTCGGGTGGCACCGCGCCCGAGGCGAGCGGTGCTGCCGACCTCGACTCCTTCGAGGCGAACGTGCGGGACCGCCTGGCCGACTGCGGGGTCACGGTGGTGCCGCAGTACGGGGTGGGCGGCTACCGGGTGGACTTCGCCGCCGTGCACCCGGAGGACCCGGGCCGGATGGTGCTGGCGATCGAGGCGGACGGCGCGTCCTACCGGGAGTCGGGCAGCGTCCGGGACCGGGACCGGCTCCGCGGTGAGCACCTGCAGCGACTCGGCTGGCGCTATCACCGGCTCTGGTCGACGAGCTGGTTCCAGAATCCGGATGCCGAGATCGCCAAGCTGCAGGCCGCCTACGAGGAGGCCGTCGCCGACGTCAGACCCGCCCCGCCGCGGGAACGGCCGGCCGCCGGGGCGGCCGGCGAGCCGGCGGCCGGAGAGCCGGGGGCCCGAAAGCCGGGGGCCGGAGAGACCGCGGCCGGAGAGCCGGGGGCCGGATCGCACGCCGGGGGATCGCCGGCCCGAGCCGCGGCTGGCGGATCACCGCTCGATGCTCACGGGGACGGACCCGAGCCAGGCCAGCCCCAGACAGTGGCCGGGGCGAGCGGATCCCGGGCGATCACCGCCAGCCCTGGCCGCGCCCGGGCGCTGTCCAGCGCCGCCTCACCCCCGGCGGTCGGCGGGTCCGCGGTGGCGGAGATCGAGCCGCCCAGACCCGGCAAGGAGGTCTTCACGGTCAGCGCACCTCGGCCGGAGACTAACCCCGGCTACGACAGCCGGACACACGTCCAGAGTTAGCTTGGTCACAATCGGCGGGCAGAATAGAGCAAAGGGGCGTCAGTCCGCCTGCTCGCACGCCGTAACCGGGCTGCTCCGACGTTGGGGCTGGTTCGGCAGCTATCGCCTAATTACCTGAGAGTTACCTGAGCTTCCTGCGCAAACTCTCAGTAGCGGCTACTCTCTGCGCCTGTGGATCTTAGTTCCGCTAAAGAAGCTAACGCAGCGTCGGCCGACGCCGCGTCTGGCCAGCGTGCCCCGGAAGCCCAGGAAGGCCTGCGAGGCGCCGCCGGCGCCGCTCCGGCGCAGCCTAGGCGTCTCGCCCGGTTCGGGTGGGAACACGGGATGGTGCTGGTCCTTTCCCTCCTGGTCCTGGTCGTCCACAACGTCGGCTACATGCTCAGCGCCTCGTTCTGGACCGACGAGGCCTGGGTGGCCGTCACCACCAGGTACCCGCTGTCAGCCTTGCGGGCGACCACGGCCAGCACGCCGATCGGCTGGTCGTTCCTGCTCCGCCTGGTGACCTTCGGTCAGAGCGAGAGCGGCCGGCTGCTGCCGCTGGCGTTCGCGGCCGCGGCGGTTGCCGTCGCGTACTGGCTCGTTCGCCGGATGGACTGGAAGCGGCGGGAAATCGCGATTCTCGCTGGCGTGCTCGGCGCGGTGGCCGTGCTGATCGTGCCGGCGATGCTGGTCAGGGACGATCTGAAGCAGTACACCGCCGACACCTTCCTGACGCTCGTGCTCCTGGCGCTCACCTCGCGGCTCGAGCGCCGGTGGTCCTGGTCGGGCCTGCTGCTGCTGTCGCTGGCGACGTGGGGCGGCATGCTGCTCAGTGACGCGGGGGTATTCGCCGGCGCGGCGGCCTGGCTTGCTATCTGGCTCGTCCAGCTGTTCCGGGGGGCCTGGCGGCGGCTGGGGCAAACGACCCTGGTCGCAGGCTGCTCGGGCGCGCTCGGGCTGGCGATCTACGTGTCGTTCGATGCCGGCGCGATCCATGGCCTGATGATCCAGCGCTATGGCTTCTTCTTCATGCCGGTGCAGCAGGGCCTTATGCCGAGCATCAGATTTCTCGGCGCGCTCTTCGGGCTTGACCGGGTCTGGTTCGGCCTCGGCCACTACTGGTTCGCGGTTCCGCTGATCATCGCGGGACTCGTCACGCTCTTCCGGCTCGGTCGTCCCGCCGTCGCGCTGGCGGTCTTCCTGATCTGGCCCGAGATGGTAGTGCTCTCGGTGCTCAAGAAGTACCCGTTCCTCGACCTGAGGACATCGACCTTCATGTTTGCCTCGGCGGCCCTCGTCGCGGCCATTGGGGTCGCCGGGATCTGCGCCGTGCTCAGGGAGAAACTGCATGGCAGCAGGGTCCCCCAGGTTGCCGCGATATCCGTGGCCGTCCTTGCCGTGGCGGGGTTCAGCGTCAACGCCGGGCCGTACGTGCGGAGCAAGCCCATCCCGCCGTCGAGCATGCAGCAGATAGCCCAGTACGTGGCGGCGCACTCCGCCCCGCGTGATGCGATCTTCCTGAGTGCGGATAGCAGCTGGGGCTTCGCGTACTACTGGCCGACGGGCCAGCCGGGCCGATACCTCACCACCACGACGGAGCAGGGCTATCAGTCTGACTTCCCCGGCCAGCCCCGCATTGTCGTGGCTCGGCAGCGGACCGGCCCCAGCATTGAGGCAGGGATGCGCCGGGCCCTGGCTCAGGTCAGGCCGGGCACGTGCGCCCGGATCTGGATGGTCCTGACCCAGATCAGCCCGGTCGAGGCCCAGGCGATCCCGGTCGACCTGCACGCTCTGCACCTGACGCGTAACTACGTGCTGCCAGGCCTGTACTACATCAACGTGGGTCCGTCGTCTTGCCCTAGCTGACTGCACGTCCGGCCCAAGCTTTAGTAAGAATCCTGCCCGGAATCGGGCAGGATTCTTGCATTTCCGCGACACCGGTGGCCATGATGGGCGGGTGCTCGGACCGGACCCGCATGCGGACCTGGTGGATTACCTGGCTCGCAGCTGCCCGCTCAGCCCGGCCGAGGCGGCCCGTGTCGTCGCTGACGTGCTCGGGTACTTCTCGGAGGCGCCGGAGGAATTCGTCCGCCGCAGGCACCGCGAGCTGAAGGCACGGGGACTGACAAACGATCAGGCGTTCGGCCGTATCTCGGCCGAGATGCCGCTGCGCCGGTACGGGCCGCCGGAGCTGTCGCTCCGGCAGCTGCGGCGGATCGTCTACGGCTAGCCACTACTAGGGAGGCATCAGGATGTGCGGGATTGTCGCCTACATCGGCAGCCGGGACAGCGTCCCGATCCTGCTGGAGGGCCTGGCGAGGCTTGAATACCGGGGCTACGACTCGGCGGGCCTGGCTGTCCTCGGCCGCGGCGGCGACCTGCGCGTACGCAAGGCCAAGGGGCGGGTCGCGGAGCTGGCCGCCGACGTTCCGGCCCGCTTCAAGGGCAGTCCGGGGATCGGGCACACCCGCTGGGCCACGCACGGCGAGCCCAGCGACGCCAACGCGCACCCGCACGTCAGCGGCCCGATCGCGATCGTCCACAACGGCATCATCGAGAACGCCGACGAGCTGCGGGCCAAGCTGACCGCGGACGGTGCCGAGTTTGCCTCCGAGACCGACAGCGAGCTCCTCGCGCACCTCATCGCGGCCGGGCCGGCCGATGATCTCGAGGAGGCGGTCCGCCAGGCCCTCAAGAAGGTCGTGGGTACCTACGGCCTGGCCGTGCTGGACGGCCGCAGCCCGGACCGGATCGTGGTTGCCCGCAACGGCAGCCCGGTGCTGCTCGGGCTCGGCGACCGGGAGATGTTCGCGGCCTCCGACGTGGCCGCGCTGGTCCGCTACACCCGCCAGGTCGTGCATCTGGACGACGGCGAGATCGCCACGATCAAGGCCGACGGCTTCCGGACCTCGACTCTCGACGCGCGCCGGACCACCAAGCAGACCGCCACGATCGAGACCGACGCGGCCAGCTACGAGGCCGACGGGCACACGCACTTCATGCACAAGGAGATCCACGAGCAGCCGCAGGTCATTGACCGGGTGCTGAGCGGCCGGCTGGATGACCGGTTCGCGACCGCCCACCTCGGCGGCCTGAACATGGACCCGCGGGACGCGCGCGCCATCCGCCGCGTCAAGATCCTCGGCTGCGGGTCCGCCTTCTACTCCGGCCTGCTCGGCGCCCAGCTGATCGAGGAACTGGCGCGCGTGCCGGCCGACGCCGAGCCCGCCTCGGAGTTCCGCTATCGCAGCCCGGTGATCGAGGAGGGCACGCTCTACATCGCGGTCAGCCAGTCCGGCGAGACCTACGACACCCTCGCGGCCGTGCAGGAGGTCAGGCGCAAGGGCGGCCGGGTCATCGGGGTGGTCAACACTGTCGGCAGCACGATCGCCAGGGAGTGCGACGGCGGGATCTACCTGCACGCCGGCCCCGAGGTCTCGGTGACCTCGACCAAGACCTTCACCGCGACCGCGACCGTGTTCGCTCTGCTGGCGCTCCACCTGGCGCGGATCCGCGACATGTCGCCCGCCGACGGCCAGCGCATCGGGGCGGGCCTGCGGCGGATCCCCGGTCAGATCGGCGAGATCCTCGGCCAGGAGGAGGAGATCGCCGCGCTCGCCAAGGACCTGGCGCGGTATCCGGGGATGTTCTTCATCGGCCGCGTCCGCGGCTGGCCAGTCGCCAGGGAGGGCGCGCAGAAGCTCAAGGAGGTCTCCTACCTGCACGCCGAGTCCTACCCCGCGAGCGAGCTCAAGCACGGGCCACTCGCGCTGGTCGGACCGGAGCTGCCGACCGTGGCCGTCGTTCCCGATGACGAGCTGCTGGAGAAGAATCTCGGCACGCTCGGCGAGATCAGGGCCAGGCAGGGGCGGGTGCTGATGATCGGCCACTCGGCGCCGCCTGGACGCCTGGCCGACGACGTCATCGCCGTGCCCAGGAACGAGCCGGAGCTCGACCCCATCCTCATGTCCGTGCCGCTGCAACTGCTGGCGTATCACGCCGCCGTCGCCCTCGGGAACGACGTGGACAAGCCCAGGAACCTCGCCAAGAGCGTGACCGTGGAGTGAGGGCGCCGATCGCGGCGAGGCTCGCGTCCGGCGGCTTACGGGTATCGCACACTTGCATTTATGGAACGTGGCGCCGCCGGGTCAGTGCTGCCCGTCCCGCTGGCCAGGTCGATGGCCGCGTTTGAGCGCCACCTGGCCGCCGAGCGCGGATTGTCACCGCACACCGTCCGGGCCTACCTCGGCGACGTCGCCGGGCTGCTCAGGCACGCGGCCGACGCTGGCTGCGCGGAACCGGCCGACATCGGCATCACCGAGCTTCGCGCCTGGCTGGCCGGCCAGCATCGCAGCGGGCAGGCCAGGGCCACGATCGCCCGCCGGGCCGCGGCGGCCAGGGCCTTCACCGCTTTCTGCTACCGGCAGGGCTGGCTGCCCGGCGACCCTGGCGGCAAGCTCGGCGCGCCTGCTGTACACAAGCACCTGCCCCAGGTGCTTGGCCGGGAGCAGATGGCCGCCGTGCTGGCCGAGAAGGCCGGGACGCTGCCCGGGGCCGCCGAGGCCGCGATCGCCAGCCGGGACACCGCGATCATGGAACTGCTCTACGCCTCCGGCATCCGGGTCAGCGAGCTCTGCGGGCTGGACCTGGGCGACGTGGACGAGGGCCGCAGGACCATCCGGGTGCTCGGCAAGCGAAGCAAGGAGCGGGTCGTCCCGGTCGGGCGGCCGGCCCTGCGCGCACTGCGAGCCTGGCTGGACACCGGCCGGCCGGTCCTGGTTGCGGCGGCGAGCACCGCGGGGGGTTCGCGGGTCGCGCCCCCCATATTCCTCGGGGCTCGCGGCGGCCGGATCGACCCGAGGACCGTCAGGCGGGTGGTGCACACCCGGATCGCGGCGGCCGGTCAGGTCCCGGACACCGGCCCGCACGGCCTGCGGCACACGGCCGCGACGCACCTGCTTGAGGGCGGCGCCGACCTGCGCAGCGTGCAGGAGATCCTCGGCCATTCATCGCTCGCGACCACGCAGATCTACACTCACGTGAGCCTCGACCGGCTGCTGTCGGCCTACCGGCAGGCGCATCCGCGGGCATAGACGGGCATTCCGGGCCGACACTGCGAGCCCCCGGCCCGGCCTGGGCATGTAGACTACGCAGACGGCCCGGTGACCAGGCCTGCGCGAGCATGCGCAGTCCAGGCTTGGCGGGTCAAATTCGCGCGTCCGCTCGCTGCGCGGCTCACATCGCTGCGCGGAACGCCCCTCACCGGTCCGCGGGAGTCATCTCGCGGTGAGGGCGTACGGGCGCCAGGACACTACGAACCGGAACGGCGCCGCCCGCCCGCTGGCGGGGCGCCACAACAGGAAGGGGACCGCCGGCATGGCACCGGTCGTCACCATGCGCCAGCTGCTGGAAAGCGGCGTTCACTTCGGACACCAGACGAGGCGCTGGAACCCGAAGATGAAGCGCTTCATCTTCACTGAGCGCAACGGTATCTACATCATCGACCTCCAGCAGTCGCTGGACTTCATCGATCGCGCCTACGACTTCATCAAGGAGACCGTCGCCCACGGCGGATCGGTCCTGTACGTCGGCACCAAAAAGCAGGCCCAGGAGGCCATCGCCGAGCAGGCCCGCCGCGTGGGCATGCCGTTCGTGAACCAGCGCTGGCTGGGCGGCATGCTGACCAACTTCGGCACGGTCTACAAGCGGCTCCAGCGGCTGAAGGAGCTCGAGGAGATCGACTTCGACGACGTGGCGGGCTCGAACCTCACCAAGAAGGAGCTGCTGCAGCTCCGGCGGGAGAAGGACAAGCTCGAGCGCTCGCTCGGCGGCATCCGCGATATGGCCAGGGTGCCGAGCGCCCTGTGGGTCGTGGACACCAAGAAGGAGCACATCGCCGTCAGCGAGGCCCGCAAGCTGGGCATCCCGGTGGTCGCGATCCTCGACACCAACTGCGACCCGGACGAGGTGCAGTACCCGATCCCAGGCAACGACGATGCGATCCGCAGCGTCGCCCTCCTCACCAGGGTCGTCGCGGACGCGGTCGCCGACGGGCTGATCGCCAGGGCCGGGGCCGCGGTGAGCGATGACAAGCCGTCGGCCGAGGCCGCGAGTGGCGTGATCGGGACCGATGAGCCGCTGGCTGAGTGGGAGCGCGAGCTGCTCGTCGAGGGCGGCTCGCCCGACCCCGTCATCGTCGAGGGCGGCTCGCCGGAGGGCGTCGTCGCCGAGGCTGCGAGCGCCGCCGACCTGGCCGAGGCCAAGGCCGAGGGCGACGCGATCATCGCCGATGTCGCCGAGGAGACCGGCGACGTCACGAGCGACGCGGCCGAGAGCTCCGACGCGCAGACCGCCTGACCGGGCCGTCCCGCGGCAGCCCGGAGGACGAGTCCTCCGCAGAACAGACAACGAGAGATGGGAACATGGCGAACTACACCGCCGCCGACGTGAAGCGGCTCCGCGAGCAGACCGGCGCCGGCATGATGGACTGCAAGAACGCGCTGGTGGACGCCAATGGCGACTACGACGCGGCCGTGGAGGCGCTGCGCATCAAGGGCGCCAAGGACGTCTCGAAGCGGGCGCAGCGGACCGCCGCGCAGGGCCTGATCACCGCGGTGCTTGACGGCACGAGCGCCGGGGTGCTGGTCGAGCTCAACTGCGAGACCGATTTCGTCGCGAAGACCGACCAGTTCCAGCAGGTCGCGGCCGACATCGCGGCCGCGGCCCTGAAGGCCGGGGCGACCGACCGGCTGGCCGTGCTCGGCCTGGAGGTCCGGCCCGGCCTGACCACTCAGGAGCTGATCGACGAGGCCGGCGCGACGCTCAAGGAGAAGCTCGAGCTCGGCCGGTACGCGCGCTTCGAGGGTGGCTACGTGACCAGCTACCTGCACAAGTCCGACCCCGGCCTGCCGCCGACACTGGGCGTGCTCGTCCAGACGGACGACAAGGGCGCGGACATCGCCCAGGAGGTCGCCTTCCAGGTCGCGGCGATGCGCCCGCAGTACGTGACGCGCGAGCAGGTGCCAGACGAGGTGGTCGCGAACGAGCGCCGGATCGCCGAGCAGGTGACCCGCGAGGAGGGCAAGCCCGAGCAGGCCATCCCGAAGATCGTCGAGGGCCGGCTCAACGCGTTCCTCAAGGACATCGTGCTCGTCGAGCAGATGTCGGTCCGCGAGGAGAACAAGAAGAAGTCGATCAAGCAGATCCTCGCCGAGCACGGGACCAGCGTCAGGGAGTTCGCCCGGTTCCAGATCGGTCAGGCGGGTTGACGCTGGCCGACGGCACCGTTGCGGTGGCAGGGACCCGGCCGGGCGAACCGGACGCCGAGCCCGGACCTGGCCCTGTCCCCGCCGCGCCTAGGCCAGGCTGGCGGCGCGTAGTACTGAAGCTGTCCGGCGAGGCCTTCGCCGGCGGCGAGCCGCTCGGCATCTCCCCGGACGTCGTCATTCACGTCGCGCGGGAGATCACCGCTGCCGCCCGGCTCGGGTACCAGATCGCGGCCGTCGTCGGCGGCGGCAACATGTTCCGCGGTGCCGTGCTCTCCGAGCGCGGCATCGATCGGTCCAGGGCCGATTACATGGGCATGCTCGGGACTGTGATCAACTGCCTCGCGCTCCAGGACGTACTGGAGAAGCTCGGGGTGGAGACCAGGGTGCAGACGGCGATCACCATGGGCCAGGTCGCCGAGCCCTACATCCCGCGGCGGGCCATCCGTCACCTGGAGAAGGGCCGCGTGGTGATCTTCGGCGCCGGCCTGGGCGCGCCGTTCTTCTCGACCGACACCTGCGCCGCGCAGCGCGCGCTCGAGATCGGGGCCGAGGCGGTGCTGAAGGGCACGCAGGTGGATGGCGTTTACGACGCCGATCCGCGCCACGCCCCGGACGCCATCCGGTTCCATCACCTGGACTACGCCGAGGTCCTCCGCCGCGGGCTGCAAGTGATGGACGCGACAGCGGTCAGCCTCTGCATGGACAATGATCTGCCAATAGTCGTCTTTGACCTGATGGCGGAGGGAAACGTCGTGCGTGCGGTCCGCGGTGAGCGAATCGGCACGCTCGTCAGCAGGGCCGCGCCCTAGCTGTTTGCGACACAGCTGTTTGCGACACAGATGTTTGCGACACACGAGGAGCCGCAGTGATTGACGAGACTCTCCTTGAGGCCGAGGAGAAGATGGAGAAGGCAGTCGTGGTTGCCAAGGACGAGTTCAGCGGGATCCGCACCGGCCGGGCCCATCCGTCCATGTTCAACAAGATCACGGCCGAGTACTACGGCACGCCGACGCCGGTGAACCAGCTGGCGTCATTCCACCTCCCCGAGCCGCGGATGGTGATCATCCAGCCCTACGACAAGGGCTCGATGTCCGCGATCGAGAAGGCGATCAGGAACTCTGACCTCGGCGTCAACCCGTCCAACGACGGCAACATCATCCGGGTCAACTTCCCCGAGCTCTCCGAGGAGCGCCGTAAGGAGTACATCAAGGTCGCCAGGAGCAAGGCTGAGGACAGCCGGGTGTCCATCCGCAACATCCGCAGGCACGCGAAGGACTCGATCGACAAGCTGGTCAAGAACGGCGAGGCGGGCGAGGACGACGGCCGGCGGGCGGAGCGGGAGCTGGACGAGCTGACGCATAGCTACATCGGACAGGTGGATGAGCTGCTGAAGCACAAGGAAGCAGAGCTGCTCGAGGTCTAGCTTGCGGCTTGAAGACGATCATCGAGGGGGTAGCCCAGACGGTCACCCCGGCGACCAGCAGAGCGCGTCCGCCGCTGGGTCGTCCTCCGCGGATGCGCCCAGCAAGGCGGGCCGCACCGGGCGCAACCTCCCGGCCGCCCTGGGCGTGGCCCTGGTCATGGGCGGTCTGGTCCTGCTCACGCTGCTCACGATCAAGTGGACGTTCCTGGTCTACGTCGGGATCATCGTCGCCATCGCGCTGTGGGAACTTGCGCATGCGCTTGCGTCCAGGGACATCCACCTGCCGCTCGTGCCGATTGCCGGCGGCGGCGCCGCGATGGTCATCCTTGCCTATCTGTCGAGCACGCAGGCGGTGCTCGCCGCCACCGCGCTGACGGCGATCGCGGTCCTGGCCTGGCGCCTGGTCGGTGGCGCCTCCGGGTACGTGCGGGACGTGACCGCCGGCCTGTACGCGACCGCCTACCTGCCGCTGATGGCGGTGTTCGTGGCCCTCATGCTCGCGGCGCCCGACGGCGCCCGCCGCGCGCTGATCTTCGTGGTGCTGACGGTGTGCAGCGACACCGGCGGATACCTGGCGGGCATTCTCGTGGGCAAGCATCCGATGGCGCCCGTCATCAGCCCGAAGAAGACCTGGGAGGGGCTGGCCGGCTCAGTCGTGCTCTGCCTGGCGGCGGGCGTCATCATGGTGCCGCACCTGCTCGGCGGCCACATCTGGCAGGGGCTGCTGCTCGGCGCGGCCGCGGTCGGCGCCGCGACCCTGGGCGACCTCGCCGAGTCCATGATCAAGCGCGATCTCGAAATCAAGGACATGGGCCGGCTGCTGCCCGGCCATGGCGGCATCCTCGACCGGATCGATTCGCTGCTGGTGCAGGCCCCGGTGGTCTGGCTGCTGCTGGCCGTGTTCGTCCCGAACGGCCACGCGACCTGACTCGTACTGTCCGCGGGGGTCCGGGGGTCGTCCCCCGGGTCAGCACTTGACTGTCCGCGGGGGTCCGGGGGTCGTCCCCCGGGTCAGCACTTGACTGTCCGCGGGGGTCCGGGGTCAGCACTAGCGAGCGCTGTCGCCCG
>Ga0209380_10000145_pt1 | contig 45397 bp, 46 predicted proteins | sample HubBroMetageWFT6_FD_188347 | JGI IMG/M metagenome (GOLD analysis project Ga0209380, IMG submission 188347) | Warmed and freeze-thawed soil microbial communities from the Hubbard Brook experimental Forest, New Hampshire - Hubbard Brook CCASE Soil... | ecosystem: Environmental > Terrestrial >...
GAGTGGATCGACGCCGACGTGATGTCGATCCTGGCGGGCGAGTGGGCCGTGCACCAGGGCTATCCGGAGCTCGCCAGCTGATCGACGAGCGCCAGCCGCGCGACGATCGTGCCGGGCGGCAGCAGCGTGCCGGGGCTGGTCACGGCGAAGTCACTGAGGCTGAGCGAGGTCGCCGTCTACTTGCCCTGCCGGTCGATCTCGACTTCGGGGAGCTCCTCGACCTGCTGCCTGGAAATGCTTAGTCGGACGCCGAGCTCCAGTCCCGAGACAGCGCCGATCGGGATCGCGATGTCCTTGCGGCCCCACGGGTGGCCATCGGCGAGGAGCACATGCGTGACGTGGTGGTTGTCAGGGTCAATGACCAGGCCCTCAACCCGCCCGATCTCCCCGTCGGTGGCGTGGACGCGATCGCCTCGGCGCACCTGCACCTCGCCCGCCGGTACCGAGTCCAGCGTGACGAGGCGCCGGGCCGGGCCGTGGCTGCCGGCCGGGTCCCATCCCTGGCCGCGGGTCCACTCGCCGTCCATTCCGCTGCCTGGCCGGATGCCCGCCATCGCGCTCAGGCCGAAATAGGGCAGGGCCACTACCTGGTCCGGCTCATAGCCAGGGAGATCAGCGTCGACGAAATCCCGCTCCTCAGCTGGCGGCAGGCTGTCGAACTCCGACCTCGTGCAGCGGAGCCTGATCTCGGCGGCCTCACCCTCGGCCAGGTCCACCGGGACGAGCCGGGCCTGCCGGTGCTGGTGCCAGTGCTCGACCACCAGATGGGTGATCGCAGCGGCGACCGGGTCGAGTACAACCCGGGTTACGCGGCCGCAATCACCGTCCGAGCAGGTGACGCGTTCACCAATCCTGAAGGCTGCCTCTGCCATGACACGCTCCTCGCCTCGCCCAGAACATAACCCGGTGCGGGCCAAACATATAGTTTTCCCGCCATTCCGCGTCAGTGTTCAGGGCTGATCCGGCGCGAACGGGAAACCGGCCGTACTCAGGCGCTCGCCGCCGTGCGCGATGAGCAGCGCCTCATAGCCGTCAAGCGCCTCGACGCGCAGCAGCCCATCGGGCCCGGCCACGGCGAGAGCGGTCGCGAGCGCGTCGGCGAGCCCGAGGTCGGGGCCGGTGACGCTGGCGGAGGCGACGCGGGCGGCCGGCCGGCCGGTGTGCGGGTCGATGAGGTGCTCGCCGCGCTCGTATGTTCCCGAGGTCGCGATCGCGGCGGTCAGCTCGACGATCGCCGCGAGGCGGCGCGGTGCGAACGGGTCGGTGATGCCGATGCGGAACGGCTTCTCCTGGCCGAGGCCGCCAGAGCAGGCGATATCGCCGGCGGCGTTGACGATGACGCCGGAGAGGTTCTCGGCACCGAAGGCACGCAGGGCGCGCTGCGCCGCCCAGCCCTTGACGTAGCCAGTCGGGTCGACGCCTCCGGGCATGGCCCACGGATCGAACCAGCCCCCTGAGGCCTCGCGCGCGACCGCGCACTCGGCGAGCACCTCCGACACCTCGGCGGGTGCCTGGGCGGCGGTGATCTCGCCGCGCCGCAGACGGCTGACCGGGCTGTCGTGGTGCCAGGTGCTGAAGATCGCGTCGGCCTGGTGGAGGAGTTCCCGCGCCGTGGTGAGCTGACCGTCGATCCGGTCGCCGGCCTCACCGTCGGTCGTGTAGAGATCGATCGTGACGACCGTGCCCATGACGGTCTCGCGGTGGTGGATCGTGTGGACGGAGTCGGCGGCCACCGGTCAGGCGAGGCCCAGGGTGTGCAGCGCCCCCTGCAGCGACTGCTGGAAGCCCGAGCTGGTGAAGCTGGCCCCCGATACGCTCTGAATGTTGGCGGTCTGCGCCTGCAGCGCCTCCTGTTCCAGGATCGGGATCGCCTGCTGGTCGATCATCTCCGACCGGAACGAGCCGTCATCTTCCAGCGACGCGATGCCGACCTTGACGATCTTGCGGGTGCTCAGGTTGACCGTGACCGCGACCGACAGGACGCCGAAGCTGTAGTTCACGCTCGGGCCGTTGACGGTCTTGGTGCCGGTGCCGGTGCCGGTGCCGGTGGCGCTGGCGCTTGGCGTGGCCTTGTGGCCGGTCGCCTTGGTGCCCTTGCCGGTCGTGGTGTTGTGGCTGCCGCCGGTCCCGGTCGTGCCGTTGCTGGTGGTCGGGTTGTCAGTCGGCGCCGATGCGGCGGGCAGCGTGCCGAGGTGGGTCGGGCTGGTATGAAAGGCCAGCACGCCCGCTACGCCCGCCACGGTGGCGGTCAGGACGATCGGGGTCCGTCTCATCGGGTCATTCCTCCGCTAGCAACCATGCCGGTTTCCACCCGGTCCTAGAATCCGAACGCTTCCTGATGAATCTGCTCCTCGGGAACGCCGAGGCGCAGGGCGGCGTCGATGACCTCGTTCATGAAGCCGTCGGGGCCGCAGACATAGACGTCGCGGTCGGCGACGTCCGGGACCAGCCGCCTGAGCATGCGCACGTCGAGCCGGACCCGGTGGCGCGAGCCGATGATCTCGTGCAGCCGGCCGCGAGCCCGGTCGACGAGCGCGGAGATCTCCTGGTGAAGGACGAGATCGTCGCTGGTCGACGCCCGGATGATCACGATGATGTCGGTGTGGAGCGGGAGTTCCTCCAGCAGCGCGCGGAGCGGCGTGACCCCCACTCCGGCGGCGATCAGCACGACTCGGTCGGACACGCGCGCGTGCTGCGTGAAGGCGCCGTACGGGCCTTCGATCGCGATCCTGGTGCCCGGCCGCAGACTGCGGATCGCCTGGCTCTGATCGCCCAGATCCTTGACGGTCACCCGGATGTACGGGGGCTGCGGCAGGGCGGACAGCGAGTACGGATGGGCCTGCCACCAGAGGTCCCTGGTGAGGAATCGCCAGAGGAAGAACTGGCCTCCCGACACCGCCAGCCGGTCGAGGCGCCGGCCCCGGCAGATGAGCGAGAAGATGCCCGGAGCCTCTTCCCGGATCTCGACGACCTCCAGCTGATGGCGCAGGCTCCGCCAGATCGGCTGCACGACCCGGAAGGCCAGCACCATCCCGGCGGTGCCCGCCCAGATCACGATCCAGATCACTCTGGTCAGCGGGTGGCCGACGAAGGCCACGCCGGTCACGATCTGGTGGGCGAACGCCAGGGCGAGGGCCAGGTAGATGTAGAGGTGGACGACCCACCAGGTCTCGTACCTGAGCCGCCGCCTGATGATCCTGATCGACGTGATCCCCGCCATCATCAGCAGCCCGAATCCCGCGATGGCCATGAGCAGGTCGGGATAGGACGTGATGAAGACCCAGAGCTGGCGGAGTACTCCGACCCTGGCCGCCTCCGCGTACCCGAGCGTGATGAGCACGACGTGGGCGCAGATCAGCCAGAGGGCCCAGGGGGCGACCTTGCGATGCCAGCGGGTCAGCCGGTCCTGGCCGGCCGCCGCCTCCAGCCAGGGCAGCCGGGCGATCAGCAGGACGAGGATCAGCAGCAGGTAGGCGCCGGTGAAGCCCGCCAGCCGCCCGGCGGCGGTGAGCAGCCCGCCCGGGGCCGCAAGTGAGCCGTGCGTCTCGCCGATGGCGACGGTGCCCAGGGTAACGCCGAACCCGAGCCCGGCCAGGGCGGCGCAGGCGTCGACGATCCGGGGCCGCGGCGCCGCACCGGGCCGATGAGCGCGGCGGTGCGCGGATCCTGCGCCCGCGCGCCGGGGCGCGGCCGCTGGTCCCTGGCTAATCACGCGAGCAAGCATGCCGCCTCTCGCTGAAGGAAAGGTGAATGGGGCCGAATCTGGACGGAACTGCCATCCGGGCAAAGATCAACTTCTCGGGGTGTGCCTGTCTACTGTCGCTATGACGACAGTAGACAGGCACACCTCCTGGCAGCCACAACCGGTAACCCCCGGGGGTCGCTGGGAACACTCACGGAATGTCAGTGTGGCAGTACGGACAGCTCACGATCACCCACGACGCCCGCGACCAGGCGCATGCCCGGACGATCTTGTGGCACGGACCAGGCAGCGACGAGGAGAAGAACCTCTCGGACGGCCGCCTCACGGTCCTGGAGCTGCTGAACCAGTTCGGAGCCGACGGCTGGGAGCTGACCAGCCAGGAGGAGCACCGGCATCAGGCCGAGGGCCGGACCTACTGGGATGCCACCTGGTCCCTGACGACCTACACGTTCAAGCGCCGGGTTTCGGACTGACCGCCAGGTGCCGGGCGAGGAACGCGAGCGCCTTCGGCACCACGTCCAGCCGGTTTGCCCGCCTGGCCAGGCCGTGGCCCTCGTCGTGGTAAACGTGCAGCTCGCACTCGCGGCCGCGGCTGGTCATCGCCTCGTGGATCTGCTCGGCCTCGCTGAGCGGTACCCGCGGGTCGTTGGCGCCATGGATGAGGAACAGCGGCGCCCGGATGTCATCGATCCTGGTCAGCGGCGACACCGAGTGCAGGAACTCGCGATCGCGGGCCAGGGTGCCGTACTCCCGCTCCCGGTAGGCCCGGCGGTAGGCCGAGGTGTTCTCCAGGAACGTGACCAGCGACGCGATGCCGACGATGTCCACCCCCGCCGCCCACAGCTCGGGCTGGAACGCCAGCCCCGCCAGCACCATGTACCCGCCGTAGGAGCCGCCCCAGAGCGCCGCCCTCTGCTGGTCGAGGCCGAGCTGCGGCAGGTAGGCGTGCAGCGAGGCGAGATCGGCGACGGAGTCCAGCCGCCGGCGGACGTCATCGGCGCTGTACCAGCTCTTGCCGTAGCCGGTCGACCCGCGCACGTTCGGCACAAGTACCGTGTGGCCGGCCGCAGCCAGGACCTGGACGTAGGTATTGAACCCCTGCCGGGCCTGCGACTCCGGCCCGCCGTGCACGACCAGCACCGCCGACCCGGCCAGGTCACCGGCGGCTTCCCCGGCCGGCGGGCGGTAGACCAGGCACGGGATCTCTCCGGCCGCGCCCGGCACCCGGTGCAGCTCGGGGACCGCGGGCCGGCCGGGATCGAGCGCGCGCACCGAGTGCGTCAGCTGCCGTACCGTGCCCCGCTCGCCGAGCTCGGCGAATAGCACATCACCCGGCGCCTGCGCCCCGCTGATCGTGAGCGCCACCGCCGAGCTGTCCGACGCCCAGGCCGGCGCCGGCACGTGGTCGGTCACGGTGCCGATCGCCGGCAGGGCCAGGTCCGCAACGCGTTTGCCCGTCGCGGCCTCGTGCACCGCGAGCGAGGAGGCGCCGGCGTAGTTGCGCTCGACCAGCAGCGCGGTGCCGTCCGGCGCCAGCCAGCCGGTCAGGTCGGCCCCCTCGTCGGCGACCAGCCAGGTCAGCTCGCGACTGGCCAGCTCGTACCTGGCGACGGCGGTGAACTCACGGTTGTTGTTCGAGCTGAAATACAGCGCCGAGCTGTCGGGCGACCAGCTCAGGGCGCTGTTGAGCGCCGGGGCGTCGGCTGGCGTGACTTCCTGCATCCGCTCCTGGCCGGCGGGCACCGAGAGGTCGACGAGGAGGACGTGCATGGAGTTGGCGGTCACGGCTGACATGACCGTCATCGCGAGCCACCGGCCGTCGGGCGAGATCGCCGCCTCGTCGGGCATCGCGTCGGCCAGGACGAGCTCCCGCTCCGAGCCGTCCGCCAGCTGACGGATGACCGGGTCGAAGGCCACCCCGTTCCTTCTGTTGGTGAAGTAGCAGACCTGCCCGGTCTGCACGTCCGCGAGCCGGTGGATGAACGCGGGGTCATGCACCAGCGGCGTCAGGTCGGCAAGCCCGGCCGGCTGCCCTGAAACCCCTGGCAGCGTGAGGGTGGAGAGCTGCTCGCGCTCGTTCCCGCCGGCGTCGTGCGAGACGATCACAACGCGCTGACCAGGCACGTAACGCCCGGTGCACGGGCCCGGCAGTGCGGTGAGGGGGACGGCGGTCCCGTCGGGCGCCATCTCGACGAGCTGGGTCGACCCCGAGTCGTCGCTGCCGGCGAGGATCCGCCCGCCACTGTCCAGGTCGAAGGCACGATAGAGGCGGACGTCGAGCAGCCGGGTTATGTTGAGCGCCATAACGGTACATTCTCGCAAATAGACGGGAACGCGGGAACGCCCGTGGCTGCCGTGGCCCGCACGGCCGCTGAAATCAGGAGGTGCGGGAAGAGCCCTGGGGCCGGTGGACCCGGCCGCGGACCCAGAGGACCGAGCCGGGCAGGAACGAACCGAGTACCCCGAACGTGGCGCCGATCAGGGCGACCATGCCCACGTGGCCGCCGCCAATGTGGCTGCCCACCCACGCTCCGAGCCCGGCGCAGGCGATCACCACGACGATGATCCAGACGCCGATCCGCTGCTGCACACCGACATCCTAAGCGGGACGGCGCTGGTCCGGTGCCCGGCCGGCCCCGGCAGGCCGGCGTTCGCGGCCCAACCTAGGCTGGGGTCCGTGATGCGACCTGATGCCTCCTCCGCCGGGATTGCGGCGGCACGTGCACTCCTTGATCGATTCCCGCTCGTTGACGGGCACAATGATCTGCCCTGGACGCTGCGTGCGGCCGGCTCGATGGATCCGGCCAAGACCGACATCTCGGCGCCGGTGGAGTTCACGCACACCGACCTGCCCCGGCTGGCCCAGGGCGGCGTCGGCGCGCAGTTCTGGTCGGTCTACGTGCCCGCCGAGCTGCAGGGCGAGGCCGCGGTCACCGCGGTACTCGAACAGGTCGACCTGGTCAAGCTGCTGGTCGCGCAGTACCCGGAGCACCTTGAGCTCGCGCTCACTGCCGATGACGTCCAGCGCATCATGGCGGCCGGGCGGGTGGCCTCGCTGATCGGAGCCGAGGGCGGGCACTCGATCGCCTGCTCGCTGGGCGTGCTTCGCTCGCTGTACCAGCTGGGCGTGCGGTACATGACCCTCACCCACAACCTCAACGTGCCGTGGGCCGACTCGGGGACCGACGAGCCGGCCGCCGGCGGGCTGACCGACTTCGGCCGCGAAGTGGTCAGGGAGATGCAGCGGCTCGGGATGCTCGTGGACCTCTCACACGTAGCGGCCACCACGATGAACGACGTCCTGGACATTGCCGAGGCGCCGGTTATCTTCTCGCACTCCTCGGCGCTGGCTGTCTGCGACCACCCGCGGAACGTGCCCGACCCGGTGCTGGCCCGGCTCGCGGCCAACGGCGGCATCTGCATGATCACGTTCGTACCGGCCTTCGTGTCCCGGCAGTGCCGGGAGTGGGCGCTTGAGTTCGCGGCCGAGATGGACCGGCGGGGCCTGGATCAGCGGGACTGGGCCAGCCGCAAGAACTTCCGCGAGGAATGGGCCGCCCAGCATCCGCAGCCAACCGCGACCCTGCGCGACGTGGTGGCGCACGCCGAGCATGTGCGCGAGGTGGCCGGGATCGATCACATCGGCGTGGGCGGCGACTACGACGGCGTCGATCGCCTGCCCGATGGCCTGCAGGACGTGTCGTGCTACCCGGCCCTGATCGCGGCGCTGCTCGAGCGGGGCTGGTCCGAGGAGGACTGCGGCAAGCTGGCGAACGGCAATCTCGTGCGGGTGCTGCACGACGCCGAGACCGCGGCCGGCCAGATCCAGGCCCGCCGCGGTCCGTCGGCCGCGCGGATCGAGGACCTGGACGGCGCGGAGGCGGGCCCGCTCGCCGCCGCCGCCGACTGACCGTGCTCGCCGCAGAGTAGGAGCAGGACGGACTAGCTGAACGGTGACTTCGGCCGGCTCTGCTTCTCGCCGTCGACGAAGACCTCGACCCGCTCGTTGTAGAAGCAGGCCAGCCCGGCGATCTTCTGGCTCTCCGGCAGCGGTGTCCGGTAGATCCAGACCACGTCCTTATGCACCCGCGTCCCGGTATCGACCGACCAGTAGGCGGCCGTTCCCTTGTACGGGCAGCTGGTATGGGTGTCCGAAGGCGTCAGCAGGTCGGTCCGCACGTCAGTCAGCGGCAGGTAGTAGCGCGCCGGCAGGCCCGTCTCGAACAGGATCCGCGGACTGCGCGAGTCGGCGACGGTCACCCCGTCCAGCTCGACCCGGACGTGCCGGGAGCTGGCGAGGATGTCGATCCGGGTATACGGGCTGCGGGGGTGGGTGTAGACCGGCTCGTCCTCCTCCAGCCATTCGCTCATCGCGCCCCAGTCGAACCGCACGCAATCGCGCAGTTCCTCGGCGGAGCTGGCGGGGTAGCGGCGGGCGGCACCCTCGGCCGTGGCCGACGCCACCTTCACGCTCAGCACCTCGGGCTCGCCCAGGGCCCGGCCGGTGCGCCCGCTGATCTGCTCGGCGCTCACGTCGCTGGCCGGGACCAGCTCCGCCCGGACGTCGCCGCCCGGTATGTAGTAGGCGGGATAGTACGGGTTCTCCCACACCAGGATCGCGTGGGTGGTGTCGGCTACGAGCTCTCCGGCCAGCAGCACCCGCACCCGCTTGTGGCTGGATTCGAGCCTGATGGCATCGGTCTGCCCGGCATCGGTCTGCGTTGTGGTCACGACTGTCCTCCGCTTGTGCTCTCGGCTTCACCTGCGAAAGCTCAGCGGAGCGCCAGGATGTTCCCGTCCCGGAGTGCCTGTAGCGTCGGGTTATGCGACTTGGCGTGCTCGATGTGGGATCAAACACCGTCCATCTGCTGGTAGTTGATGCCCATCAGGGCGCCAGGCCGATCCCCGCGTTCTCGCACAAGGCCGAGCTGAGATTGGGCCAGCATCTCGATGCCGGGAACCGGCTCACCGCTGACTGTGCCCAGCAGCTGCGCGAGTTCGTGGTGGAAGCCCTTCGGATCGCCGAGGACAAGGGCGTGCATGAGCTGCTGGCCTTCGCCACCTCGGCCGTGCGCGATGCCTCCAACGGCGATGAGCTGCTGGCCTCGATCGAGGCCGAGAGCGGCGTCGCCATCCGCGTCCTGCCGGGAACGGACGAGGCCCGGCTGACCTTCCTGGCGGCCCGTCGCTGGTACGGCTGGTCATCGGGGCAGCTGCTGCTGCTCGACATCGGCGGCGGCTCCCTGGAGATCGCCTCCGGCCAGAACGAGGTACCGGCGTGCGCGGTCTCGCTTCCGCTCGGCGCCGGGCGGCTGACCAGGGACTGGCTGCCAGGCGATCCGCCGAGCCCGGACGAGGTCCGCGCCCTGCGCAAGCACGTGCGGGCCGAGATCGCTACCAGCGCGAGCGTGGTGCTGCGCGAGGGCTCGCCGAACCATGCGGTGGCGACGTCCAAGACGTTCCGGCAGCTTGCTCGCCTCGCCGGAGCCGCGCCGTCTAGCGACGGCCCTTTCGTCCGGCGGGTGCTCAAGCACACCGACGTGACGGCCATCGCCGAGCGGCTGGCCCAGACGACGGTGGCCGAGCGGGCGGCTATGCCCGGCGTGTCCGAGGGCCGGGCCGCCCAGCTCGCGGCGGGCGCGATCGTGGCCGACGCCGCGATGGACCTGTTCGACCTGCCGGTGCTCGAGATCTGCCCGTGGGCGCTGCGCGAGGGAGTCATCCTGCGCAGGCTCGACACGCTCTCGAACTAGCCCGGCCTAGTAGGCAGTATCGAACCCGCACGCGGCCAAGTCATCGGGCTAGGGCTTCAGGGGCAGCTACTCGCGGGCCCTGGAGATCCCGGAGGCCGTGTCGTCGTCGGCGGCGCGGGCGGAGTCAGGCCCCGGCCGGCCGCCGTTGCCGTGCCCGTTGCCGTGCTGCGCGGGACCCTGGGCCTGCCCGTGCGCTGGCTGCCGCTGGCCCTGCGCCGGCATTCCCTGCGCCGGCATTCCCTGCGCTGGCATTCCCTGCGCGGGCACGCTCTGAGCCGGTACTGCCTGCGGATGCACCACTTGGCCGCGGGCCGGCGGCCCGTCGGCCGCCCCGGCGTGCCTGCCCTCGGGACCTGACGGCGGCCGACCGGGCTGCTTCGCGTCGGGGCTGGCCGCGCCGGCCACGGCTCCGGCTACCGACCGGGCGACCTCATCCTCCAGCGAGCCGCGGTCGGACTCGCCGGCGACCAGAGTCGTCACGACGTCGCGGATCTCGGTAAGGCGCCGGATCGCCTCGGTGTGCCTGGACATCAGCAGGTTCAGGCGGCGCTCGGCTCCGTCGTGGATGGCCGTCGCCCGCGCCGTGGCCTCGTCCAGTTGCTGCTTGGCCTGCGCTTTAGCGGTCGCGACCGCCGTCTCCGACTGCTTGGTCGCGTCCGCGACCACCTGCTGAGCCTCGGCGGTGGCGCTCTTGCGAGCCTTGTCCGCCTCACTCTTCGCCGTCGCGACGGTGTTCTCGGCCTGCTCCTGCGCGGCGCTGAGCATGCGCTCGGCCTGCTCCTGGGCCTCCGCGCGGTTCTTGTCGGTCTCGGCCTTGACGTCGGTGCGCAGCTTCGTGGTTTCGGCCTGGGCGTCAGTGCGCATCTTGACGATCTCGTCGTCCGCCTTGGTGCGCTGCGACTTCGCCTCGTCGTCAGCCAGCTTCAGGATCTGGCCGATCCGCTCGCTGATCTCCTCGTGCGGCGGCCTGCCCGCCGACCTGGCCGCGGACAACTCCAGCTTGAGGCGCTCGTTCTCATCGAGGGCCTGAGACAGCCGGTCCTCCATGTCCCGCTTGCCGTCCTCAAGGCTCCGCACGTCAATCCGGAGGGCAGCGACGTATTCATCGACGGCCCGGCGGCTATAGCCGCGCATCTCCCGCTCGAACTGGTCGTCGTGTCCCAGGTCTGCCGGGAGATGGCCGTGCTCGCTCATGCTGTCACCTGTTCAGATCAGTTCCGGCGGGGTCGGTTTGCCCGTCAGGGCGGCGCCACGCGACCGGTGAACTCGGGGACAACGGGCTGCCGGACGCACAGCGGAGTTATGCGATGTCGCGCCACGACTCTGTCCCTAACCTCCCGCACGCGCAACCGAAACGATGTTTTGTTCTGATTTAGTTAATCTTCATTGACGGACCATCACAGATCGCCCGGTAACTCTCACTGGAGGTAGGCATTGGATCAGATCGCCATGGTCGGGTCGCTGGGCGGCCTAGCGCCGCGTATTGATCCGGATGCCTGGATCGCTCCGGGGGCCGTGGTGATCGGGAACGTCACCCTCGGCCGGGCGGCATCGGTCTGGTACGGGGCCGTGCTGCGGGCGGACGAAGCCGAGATCGTCGTCGGCGCCGAGTCCAACATCCAGGACCTCTGCTGCCTTCACGTGGACCCGGGAGAGCCAGTCGTCCTCGAGGAGCGGGTCAGCCTGGGCCACCAGGCCGTCGTGCACGGAGCCCACGTCGAGGCGGGCGCTCTCGTCGGCATCGGCGCGGTCGTCCTGGGCCGGGCCCGCATCGGCGCGGGCAGCCTCATCGCCGCTGGGGCCGTCGTGCCGCCCGGCACGGTGATACCGGCAGGCGTCCTGGTGGCAGGCGTTCCCGGCCGGGTGATCCGCGAGCTGACCGAGGCCGACCGGCAGGTCTTTGCCGACACCTCGGCCGGCTACGTCGCCAGGGCCAGACGGCACCGCGCCGCTCAGTGGGGATCAGAGACACCTAGGCCGGCTGGCACCACGAAATGACCCCGATGAGTCATGCGCGCGGGCGGCGCGCGCATTAGCCTGAAACGCAGGCCGGACCCGGGAGCCGCGATGGAGGTGGGCGCGTTGCGAGACGACAACCTCGACCTGCGCTTCCACGACCGGGTCGCCCTCGATGAGATTGAGCTGTACTCCGAGGTGCTCAGTGCCGTGGCGACGGCAGAGCGGCCGCTCACGCCCGCCGAGATCGATGAGGTCCTGGGCCTGCGGCGGGCGGCCGGCGCCGACGCGGCTCGCTGATCAGCTGGCTGCCGCCGGGTCAGCCTGGCCGCCGATGGCATACATGACGTCGGTATCCCAGTGGGTGAAGCCCAGGGATTCATAGAGGCCGATCGCGGCCGCGTTGGTCTCGTCGACGTAGAGCATGACCTGCGCGAGACCGCGGCCCCGCAGGTAACGCAGGCCGACGAGGGTCAGGGCCCGGCCGAGGCCGGTGCCGCGCTCGTCCGGATCTACTCCGACGACGTAGACCTCCCCGATGGCCTCATGGGCGTGGCCCTCGGCGTCAGCCGCCGTTCCGCCGTGAATCTTGGTCCAGTGAAAGCCGACCAGTCTGCCGTCCCGCTCGGCGAGGAAGAACCCGGCCGGGTCGAACCAGGGCTCGCGCTCGCGCATTTCCAGGTCATCGGCGGTCCAGGCACCCTGCTCCGGGTGCCGGGCGAACGCGCGGTGGTTGAGCCGGACCCACGCCTGCTCGTCCTGGCCCGGGGCGAACGTCCGCACCGTCAGCCCGTCGGCCAGCTGGGACCTGCCGATTCTGGCCTGCAGCGAGCGGCGCATCTGCCAGAGGGCCCGCACGCGGACAAAGCCGGCGGCGGCGGCCAGCCGGGCGGCCGCCGGCAGCTCGCCGTGCGCCCACAGCCGCAGCCCGGCTTCGCCCGCCTCGGCGACCAGGGCCTCGCCGAGTATCAGGCCAAGGCCCTGCCGCCGCATGGGCGGGTCGATGACCATCTCGCCCGCCGGGCCCTCGACCGGATCGGTGGGGTCCAGGTGGCCGTAGCCGGCCAGGGTCCCGTCCTTCCAGAGCCGGACGTTGCGGGCGAGCTGATCGCCGCCGTAGCGCAGGTGGAGCATGACGTGCTCGGACAGCGGGCTGACGCCGTCCTCGTCGGCCGCCCGCTGGACCAGGGCCAGGACGGCCGCGGCTTCACCGGCTGACAGCGGCCCGCCGACGCTGAGGCGCACGCCGGCCTGATCCGCCTGCGGGCTAGCGGTCGCCATGGGCGCCCGATCCGAGGGCCGGCTCGCGGCGGCCCGCGGTGGGGTCGCCCTCTCCGGTCAGCACGCCGGGGGGTCCCTGGGGATCGTCTCCCCGGGTCAGCACGCCCGCCGGGTCCGGGCCGCTCGCGCCGCGGACCGCAGACGTGGGCCTGGGCACGAACCGGTAGCCCACGTTGCGCACGGTACCGATCAGCTCCTCGTTCTCGGTGCCCAGCTTGGCCCGCAGCCGGCGGACGTGAACGTCCACGGTCCTCGTTCCGCCGAAGTAGTCATATCCCCAGACCTCCTGCAGCAGCTGCGCTCGGGTGAAGACCCGGCCAGGGTGCTGGGCCAGGAACTTCAGCAGCTCGAATTCCTTGAACGTCAGGTCCAGGGCGCGCCCGCTCAGCCTGGCCGAGTAGGCGGCCTCGTTGATCACCAGGCCGCCGGAGCGGATCTCGTTCTGCGGCTGCGGCAGCGTCTGGCTGGTCCGGCCGATCACCAGCCGAAGCCGTGCCTCCACCTCGCCCGGCCCGGCGGTGTGCAGCAGGAAGTCATCGGCGCCCCAGTCGGCCGAGGTGGCCGCCCAGCCGCCGTCGGACACGATGACCAGCACCGGAATCTGGACGTCGGCCGACCTGAGGCTGCGGAGCACCCGCCGGGCGTGAACGAGGTCGCGCCGGGCATCGACCAGCACCGCGTCCGGGGCCGGCCTGGCGGCCGCAAGCTGCTCGGCGGCGGCGGGGGCTACCCGGACCGCGTGGGGGAGCAGGCTGAGCGAGGGAAGAATGTCGGCGGACGACTCGCGCGCGCTGGTGAGCAGCAACACATTGCTCAACCGCTGCCACCTCCGGACGGCGGCGTCAGCCGCCGCGTGAACCCATTTGTCTCCTGCTGCACGCCCGTGTCGTCGTCGGCGGGTTCGCTATGAGCGAGGATAGCTGACATGGCGCACGTGACCCTGCGGTACTGGGCGGCGGCCAAGGACGCGGCCGGGGTGGCTGAGCAGTCGGTTGCGGCCGACACGCTGGCCTCGGCGCTCGCGCAGGCGGGCGAGCCCGCCGTCCGGGAGGCGCTGGGGCCCGTGCTCGCGCGGTCCTCGTTCCTCGTCGACGGGACGCAGGTCGGGCGCCAGGCGGCCGAGTCGGTGCAGCTCAGCGACGGCGCGGTCATCGAGGTACTGCCCCCGTTCGCGGGGGGATAAGGGATCTTCGACCGGCGTGAACCGGTCCGGCATTGCGGACGTTCTAGTGGGCATGGCAGGCCTCGGAAGCACCGGAGCCAGGAACTCGCGGACACCATCCGACGAGGACCTGATCCGTGCGCTCTACGCTGAGCATGCAGCGCCGCTGCTCAGATACGCGATGCACCTGATGAGCGGCGACCGGCAGCGCGCAGAGGACATCGTGCAGGAGACACTCCTGCGCGCCTGGCAGCACCCGGAAGCCATCGCCGACCGGCCTGCCCGGCCGTGGCTGTTCGCGGTGGCGAGGAACCTCGCTATTGACGCGTACCGGGCCAAGCGCGCACGCCCGCACGAGGTTGGCGAGTCCGCCCTCGAGGTCATCGCCGGCCCTGATGACGCCGAGCGCGCGCTGGAGTCGTGGGCGGTCGCGGATGCGCTCAGCGCGCTGCGCCCCGAACATCGAGGCGTGCTCCTGGAAACCTATTACCGCGGCAAATCGGTCGCTGAGGCGGCGGTAACACTCGGCATACCATCGGGAACTGTTAAATCAAGAACCTTCTACGCGCTCCGGGCGCTGAGGCTGGCACTGGAGGAACGGGGGCTCGCGCCATGAATGTGACTGGTGCCGGCGGCCCTGCCTGCAGGGAAATCCGTCAGCTGCTCGGCGTCTACGTCGTAGGTGCCATCGATCCGGCCGAGCGTTCGCTCGTCGACGAGCACCTCGGCAGCTGCGCCTCGTGCCGGGACGAGCTGGCTGGCCTGGCCGGCCTGCCCGCGATGCTGAGCCGGGTACCGATGGCCGAGGTCGCGCGGATGGGCGGGAACGTCGTCAGCCTGCCCGATGCGGCCGAGCCCTCGCCCGAGCTGCTTAATTCACTGCTCAAAAGGGTGGCCGTCAAGCGCAGGAGCCGGATGTGGCGAGGCGTGGCCTCGGTCGCCGCCGCCGCCGCGGTCGCCGCCGGCGGGACCGCCGCCGCGCTCCAGCTGGGCTCGTCTCCGGCCGCGGTTGCCGACGTCGCCGTCGGCGCCAACCCGGCGACGCACGTGACGGCCAAGGTCGAGTACGCGAAGTCGTCCTGGGGCGGCACCGACATGCGGGTCCAGGTGACCGGGATCAAGCCCGGCACGTACTGCAAGTTCTGGGTCATCGCCAAGAACGGCAAGCCGACCCTGGCCGGCTCGTGGACAGTCGGCAGTCCCGGGTCCGGATACGGCACTGGCTGGTACCAGGGTGAGTCCAAGGTCGCCACGACGAACGTGCACGAGTTCGATATCAGCTCGGGTGGCGAGACGCTGGTGACCGTGCCGGCTTCCTGACCCTGTGCTGGCCCGAGGGGGACGACCCCCGACTCCCCCGCCGCGGGAATGCGACCGGCCAGGTTTGTGCTTGTACCGGCGTGACATCCGGAGTGGTCGCCCTGCTGGCTGTGCTGGCGGTCGCTTTCGCGGGCGGCGGCCTGTGGCAGCGCCGCAACGGGCGGATGCGCGGTCCCGGCCGGTCCCTCAGGGCGGCCGCGGCCGGCGGCGCGGAGGCGGCGCCTGCGGCGCGGGTCACCGTGGAGGACCTGGGCCAGCCGCTGGGCGAGCGGGCGACGCTGGTGCAGTTCTCCTCGGCGTTCTGCGCGCCCTGCCGCGCGACCAGGCGAATCCTCGCCGAGGTCGCGCAGATGGCCGAGGGGGTCGCCCACGTCGAAATCGACGCTGAGTCGCACCTGGATCTCGTCCGCAGCCTGGGCGTCATGAGGACCCCGACGGTGCTGGTGACGGACGCGGAGGGCCGGATCGTCAAGCGGGCGTCCGGTCAGCCACGGAAGCCGGAGGTCATCGCCGCCCTGGGTGAGGCCGTCAGATGACATTGCCGAAATATCTGCCTGAGCATTATGTGCTGACAGCAGCCCCGGCCCCGCATAGCATCGGCTACATGCCTGCACGCGCGCCCGCTCAGTGGCCGCTGCCACAGCTCGCGCTGACCAAGCGCCGCGCGGTGGACTTCTGCCGCGTCTCTACCGCTATCTGTCCATAAGGCAGTGCTGCGCGGCCAATGTCGTAGTTGATCCGCTGGCCCGAGTTCGTCCGGCAGCGGTTTCCCGGTCGCGCAGCAAGACAAGACTCAGTATCGATGAGTCGAAACGGTGCCGCATGAGCCCAGGGAGCAGGCAGATGGAGATCGATCCGCGGGGGCCGCGCTTCGGCGCGCTGCTCACGATGGTGGTTTTCGCCGTCGTCCTCGTGACCGGGAACGTGTGGCTGCTCGCCGCCCAGGCAGTGGTGTTCGCTGCCGGAGCGCTGCTTGGCCTGCAGCGCTCGCCCTATGGGCTGCTGTACCGCCGGCTGGTCAGGCCGCATCTTCGACCGCCAGGGGAACTGGAGCCCGAGGCCCCGCCGCGGTTCGCTCAGGCCGTGGGGCTGGTCATCAGCCTCATCGGCGTGACGGGCTATGCGGCTGGCCTGGACCCGCTCGGCATGGCGGCCAGCGCCGCCGGACTGCTGGCCGCTGTCCTGAACGGCGTATTCGGGCTCTGCCTCGGGTGCGAGATGTACCTGCTGATTCGCCGCACCTGGCCGGGTCCTGCCGGAGCCGGCCAAAGCCAAACCAGAACAAGTAAAGAGGAGAGGACTGTTCCATGAGCCGTTCCGACGCTCTCGTGGACGCTGACTGGGTGGAGGCCCATCTGGGCGACCCTGGCATCGTCGTGGTCGAGGTCGACGAAGACACCAGTGCCTACGACAAGGGGCACATCCGCGGTGCCGTCAAGGTCGACTGGAAGAAGGATCTGCAGGACCCGGTACGCCGCGACTTCGTGGACCGGGCCGGCTTCGAGAAGCTGCTGTCCGAGCGGGGGATCTCCAACGACGACACGGTGATCCTCTACGGCGGCAACAACAACTGGTTCGCCGCCTACGCGTACTGGTACTTCAAGCTCTACGGCCACCAGAACGTCAAGCTCCTCGACGGCGGCCGGAAGAAGTGGGAGCTGGACTCACGCGAGCTCGTCACTGAGGTGCCCGCCAGGGCGGCCACGAACTACACCGCCACGGAGCAGGACGCCTCGATCCGGGCGTTCCGCGACGAGGTCGTGAGTGCGATCGGCAGCAAGAACCTGATCGACGTCCGGTCGCCCGACGAGTTCGCCGGGCGCCTCCTGGCACCCGCCCACCTCCCCCAGGAGCAGGCGCAGCGTGGCGGGCACGTGCCCAGTGCCAGGAACATCCCCTGGTCCAAGGCGGCCGAGGAGGACGGGACGTTCAAGTCTGACGACGCGCTCCGGGATCTGTACGCCGGCGCCGGCGTGGACTTCGGCATCGACACCATCGCCTACTGCCGCATCGGCGAGCGGTCGGCGCACACGTGGTTCGTGTTCCACGAGCTTCTCGACCAGCCGAACGTCAAGAACTACGACGGATCCTGGACCGAGTACGGCTCGCTGGTCGGCGTCCCGATCGAGCTCGGGGACGGATCATGAGCGACGGCTGCGGGGCACCTGCGGACACTCCGATGGTGACCTCGGCAGGTAATCAGGCGGTCGTCCAGGGCACTGTGACCAAGGACGGCACGCCGGTGTCGCCTGGCTACGCGCGGCTGCTGAACTCCGGCGGTGATTTCGTCGCGGAAGTGCCGCTCGGAACCGACGGCGGCTTCCAGTTCTTCGCCGCGCCCGGCGACTGGACCCTGCGAGTGCTCGCCCCTGGCGGCATCCGGGCCGAGCGCCCGGTGAGCGCGGCCATCGGCGAGATCAGCAAGCTGGAGGTTGCCGTTTAGCCGGAGCTCAGCCCGGCAGCCGCGACCAGACGGGGCGGCCCATCCGAAGCAGGACGGATGGGCCGCCCCGAACTTGTTCCCTCATTCGCCATCCGTCCGTCACCTTGCCGGATGCCGTGCGTTCTACATCTGTTAACCATCGGTCTCTATAAATGACGCGTCGGCTATCTGATTTCGGCCGATGATCGCAATCGTCATAGTGAGGCAACTAGATGTCGACTGAGGCTGACCCGGCGCAGGTAGCGGAGCAGAGCGGCCCGAGCGCAGCGCCGCTCGGCAGCACCGTCGCGGCGAAGCCGCAGGCACTGGCCAACGGCGCCGTCGCCCTCAGCGCCGTGAATCTGACCCTCAGCTTCGGGCAGCGCGCGATCCTGTCGGACATCACCACCGACGTCCGCCGCGGCGTGGTGACGGCGCTGATCGGCCCGACCGGCTCGGGCAAGACGACGCTGCTGCGCACGTTCAACCGGATGAACGACAAGGTCACCGGCTATCGCCACAGCGGAGACGTGCTGCTGGATGGACGCAGCATCTGGAATCCGGGCGTGGAGCTCCTGGCGCTGCGCCGCAAGGTCGGCATGCTGTTCCAGCGGCCCAACCCGTTCCCCATGTCGATCATGGAGAACGTGACCGCGGGCGTGCGAGCGCACCACATGACGGCGCGGGCCGGGCTGCGTGACGTCGCCGAGCATCACCTGTCGGAAGTCGGCCTCTGGGGGGCGGTCAAGGACCGGCTGAAGGATTCCCCGTTCCGGCTGTCCGGCGGCCAGCAGCAGCTTCTCTGCCTGGCCCGGGCGCTGGCAATCCGACCCGAGATCCTCCTGCTCGACGAGCCGACCTCCGCCCTTGACCCGAATGCGACCGAGTCCATCGAGGCGCTCATCCGGACGCTGGCACCCAACCTGACGGTGATCATCGTCACGCACAACCTGGCCCAGGCCAACCGGATCGCCGACCGCACCATCTTCCTCAATCAGGGCCGGATGGTGGAGCACGGCGACACCAAGCAGATGTTCGAGAACCCCACCAACGAAGAGACCGCCAACTACGTCGGCGGCCGGTTCGGCTGACAGAAGACCACCCGTGCGGGCGGACAGCACTCCTCCCGCACGGGCGCAGGGCCGCGTGTGAGCGCGGACATGGTCGCACGCATCCGCGTGCGAGTCCTCTAGCGCACGCGTCAGCGTGCAAATGCAAAGGAGTATTCCCCGGTGGCCAAGAAGATCCGCTTGGTGTGCACAGCGGCCGCCCTTGTCCCGCTTTCTGTGCTGGCGGCGGCCTGCGGCAGTTCAAGTCCCAGCACGTCCCCGTCATCCGCGCCGTCCGCAGCCGCGCAGGTCGGCCCGGCGCTCCCGAGCTCACCGGCAACCACGCCGGAGACGATCACGGAGACCGGCAGCACGCTGCTCTACCCGCTGATGGGCTCGTGGACCGAGGCGTACCAGAAGCAGTTCGTCAACTCCAGTAAGGCTCCCCTGGTCACGATCGAGACTGGCGGCACCGGCTCCGGTACCGGCGTGTCCGACGCCGCGACCGGCACGATCAATATCGGCGCCTCGGACGCCTACCTGAGCGCTAGCCAGAAGGCCTCCTACCCGACCATGCTGAACATCGCCCTGGCGATCTCGGCCCAGCAGATCAACTACAACGTGCCGGGCCTGACCAAGCCGCTGAAGCTGGACGGGACCGTGCTGGCCGGGATCTACACCGGCAAGATCACCAACTGGAACGACCCGGCCATCAAGGCGCTGAACCCCGGCGCCGGCCTGCCGAGCAGCCTGCCCATCGTGCCGCTGCACCGCGCGGACGGTTCTGGCGACACGTTCCTGTTCACCAGCTACCTCAACTCCCAGGACCCGAGTGCGTGGCCGTCGTCCGATGTCGGCACCACGGTCAACTGGCCAACCGTAGGCGGCGCGGTCGCCGAGACCGGCAACGGCGGCATGGTCAGCGGCTGCGGCACCACTAAGGGCTGCATCGCCTACATCGGCATCAGCTACCTGGCGAAGACCACGAGCGCTGGCCTCGGGCAGGCCGAGCTGAAGAACGGTGCCGGGCAGTTCCTGGCTCCGACCCCCGCGACGATCTCGGCCGAGGCCAACGCGCTGACCAGCAAGACCCCGGCGAACGAGACGCTGTCGATGATCAACGCCAGCGTGCCCGGCGGCTACCCGATCATCAACTACGAGTACGCCATCGTGAACACCAAGCAGACCAACGGGACCGTCGCCGAGGACATTCGCGCGTTCCTGTACTGGACTGTGCACACCGGCCAGGACGCTACGAGCTACCTGACCCCGGTGGACTTCCAGCCGCTGCCTGCCTCGGTGGTAACCCTGACCGACAACCAGATTGCTCAGATCGGCGCCTGACTCATGGCAGCAGATGCCCCAACAGCCGGTCCGGACGGGGGAGCGGGCAGCCCGCTCTCCCGCCCGGCCGGCTCGGCCCGCGGCCGGGCCGCGCTGCGCGCGGCCGTGCGGCGCGGCGACATCCTGAAGTGGCTGGGCGGGGCCGGAGCGGTCATCCCGGCCCTCGCGCTGGCGTTCATCCTCGTCGTACTGCTGGTGCAGGCGATCCCGGCGATGCGCGTCAACGGGCTGGACTTCTTCACCAAGAGCGTCTGGAACGCCGGCAGCTTCAACTCCACGATCGTGAACACCGACGGGGTCAAGCACCTGTCGGGCATCCAGTTCGGCGTGCTGCCCGAAATCGTCGGGACGCTCGCCACCTCGGCCATCGCGCTGATCGTCGGTGTCCCGATCTCCATCGGGGCCGCTCTGTTCATCGTGGAGCGGCTGCCCAGGCGCGTGGCGTCCGGCATCGGCATTTTCCTGGAGCTGCTCGCCGGCATCCCGAGCGTCATTATCGGGCTGTGGGGCGCGCTGACCTTCGGGCCGATCATCGCCCGCGACATCACCCCGGTTATCTCCCGCAACATGCCCGACGTGCCCGTACTTAACTACTTCCGCGGCGCGACCGGCACCGGCGACGGCCTGCTGACCTCGGGGCTGATACTGGCCATCATGATCATCCCGATCGTGGCCGCGACATCGCGTGACCTGATCCGTCAGGTGCCGATCCTGCCGCGCGAGGGCGCGATAGCGCTTGGCATGTCCGACGCGCAGACTGCGCGCAAGGTCACGCTGCCGTGGGTGAGTTCCGGCATCGTCGGCGCGACGGTGCTGGGCCTGGGCCGCGCGCTCGGCGAGACCATGGCCGTCGCAATGGTCTGCGGTGTGTCACTGGGGGCCGTGTCCAGCAATATCTACGGGACGATGACCACCATCTCGGCGACGATCGTCACTCAGCTCGACAGCGCGCTCTCGGACGGCACCGGATTCAGCGTGCGGACCATCGCGGAGCTCGCCCTCGTCCTGATGGTGATCACGCTCGCGGTCAACGTAGCAGCCAGGTTGCTGGTCAGGAAGGTCTCCGGCACGGCGCTGCCGGTCGGCCGGGGCGTCTGAGCGGCACCGCAGCAGCGCGACAGGGACGAGAAGGAGACAAATGAGCGGCGTACCGGCAGCCCAGCCGAACGTGGCCGCCCCCGGAGCCGATGGCGGCGGTTACTGGCCGCCAGTACCGCGCCGCCGGCGGGTCAGCAACGTTGCTTTCTGGGGGCTGTGCCTGATTGCCATGGGGCTCGTCATCGCGCCCACGCTGTGGCTGGCGGGCGGGATCGTCGTCCGTGCCGTACCGCACTTCCACTGGAATGTCCTGTGGACGAGGACGCAGCCCAGCCTGAGCGGCGGTCTGCTGCAGCCGATCATCGGGACCGTCGTGATCAGCATCGGCGCGATGATCATCGGCGGCATCATCAGCGTGCTGACCGGCCTGTACCTCAGCGAGTTCGCCACCGGGCGGTTCCGCGGTGTGCTGCGCGGCAGCTATGAGGTGCTGGCCGGAATCCCGTCGATCGTGCTGGGCTTCGTCGGCTATATCGCCCTGGTCGTTGACCTGCACATGGGCTTCGGGCTGCTCCCGGCCGTCCTGGTCATCTCGGTGCTGACGATTCCCTACATCACCAAGTCGACGGAGACGGCCCTCGCGCAGGTGCCGACCGGATACCGCGAGGGCGCCGAGGCGCTCGGCATACCGACCTCCTGGGCGATGCGCAAGATCGTGCTGAAGTCGGCGATACCGGGGATGATCACCGGCTTCCTGGTGGCAACGGCCATTGCCGTCGGTGAGACCGCGCCGCTGCTCTTCACGGCGAACTTCTCCGATCAGAACCCGTCGCTGATGCATCTCACCCATCAAGGCATCCCGTACCTGACGTACGTCGTCTATGACTTCTCGGCGCTGATCACCCCGGAGACCGCCGCCAACACTCTGGCCTACGATGCCGCGCTGGTCCTGCTGGTACTTGTCCTGCTGCTCATCCTGCTTGGCCGAGTGGTCGCCGCGTGGGCACGGCGCAATGCGGAATGATCGGCCATGGACCCTGAGCGCGTCGATTTCTCGCTCGTCGACGCGGACGACGACACCGCGGAGCAGCGACCGGCCGGTGACCTGACCGCGCCGCACGAGGACAGTCTGAGCTGGGCCCAGGACGCGCGGACGGCGCGGGCACCCGCCCAGGCGCGGCCCGCCGCGGGCGGCCGTCCAGCGCCCGCGGGGCCGAGGCCCGCGGTGAGCGTGCTGGCCGACCGGCTGGCCGCCGCGCTTGTCCACCACGAGCCGGGCTGGCGACTGCCCCGGCATTCGGCCCTGGCCCGCCGGTACAGCGTCAGCACGGCGGAGATCGACGCGGCCCTCGCCGAGCTCATCGCCAGGCACCTGGTCCGCCGGCTGGCCGACGGCCAGCTGTACCGGGCCAGCCCGGCCGAGTACATCATCGGCCTTGAGGGCGTGCCCGGCCTGGCGTCGTACGTGGACGCGATGGGCGGGGAGTTCAGCTGCCGCAGCCGTCAGGTCAGCTGGCGGCAGCCTCCGGAAGACATCAGCTGGGCGCTCCGGCTGCCCGCGGGCGACCCGGTCTGCGTCGTCCGGTTCCTGTGGACGGCTGGCGGCGAGCCCGCCGCGTTCTCCACGACCTACGTGCCCGGTGACATCGCGGGCCGGCCCGAGGCGAGCAGCGGCCAGTCTCTCCCGACGACGCTCGGCCTGCTCCAGCTCAACGGCGTCCTCGATGGCCTCGGGCCGAACGCCACGGCCGAGGAGGCGGACCGGCGCGTGGCCGGCGCGCCGAGCGCGCTGCACGTCGAGCTGCAGGCGCCACCGCCATCGGTGGCCAGGAGCCTGCGGCTCTCAGCCGGCCAGCCGGCGATGATGATCACGATTCGCTTCGACGACCAGGGACTGGGCCGCCCGGTCGCCCTGACCACCGCGGTGCTGCGGGCGGACATGTTCCGGCTGGTACTGCAGTCCCCGGAGCCGCCGGTGCCGGCCGAGCGCGCGGGCAGCCGGTCCGTTTCGTGGACAGATGCGGCGGAGGACTGGGAACCTTGACCCGGTATGCGTCCTCAGATGACCGGCCTGACGCAGCCTGGTCCGCGCCGCTTACACCTGCCGGGGCCGCCAGGGTCTTCCCGCCACGGTGAGCTGACCGCTGGCCTGGCTACGGCGGCGCTGCTCGCTCAGCTCCTCTTCGCCCCCGTCGCGCTCGCCGTCGCCGCGGTTCTGGCCGCGGCCGGAGCACTGACTCGGTGGCGCCCGCCATGGCTCGCACTGCCACTGGCTGCCGGACTTATCTGGACGCAGATCATCGGCGCCGGCCGGGCACTCAGCGGGTTTGCCTCCGGGCCGTGGCTCGGCAGCTACCTGCGTGCCGCCGACGGGCATCCGGCTCGGTTAGCCGGACTGGGCCTCGTCGCGCGCTCGCTGCCCGGCCAGCTACCGATCGCCCTGATTGCGGGCGCGGCGGAGGCCGGCCTGCTGCTCTGGCTCGGCTGGTGGCGGCGGGCCGGCCAGAAGCCGGCCGAGGGCTACTGGCGCCGCGGCGTGATCGCGGCGACGCGGCGCCGGGCGGCCAGTGCGGCGCTAGCCAGGGGCCGGACGGTCACCGCGAACGGCTGCGCCATCGGCATCAAGCCCGGCACCGGCAGGCGGGCCGAACTGTCGTGGGCCGAGCTGGAACGCGGCGCGCTCGCCTGCGGCCCGTGGGACCAGCTGGCCGGGGTGTGCCTGGCGGTCGTCTGCGCCGCGCTGCGGCGCCGCAAGGCGGTGATCGTCGTGGACCTGGCCGGCGCCGCGCCGGTTGCGGGGGCAGTGGCCGAGCTGGCGGCGGCGCTCGGCGTGCCGGTGCGAGACCTGCGCCGCGCGCCGGTTCCGGCCGCTCTCGATCAGACCGTTCTCGATCAGACCGTTCTCGATCAGACAGTGCTCGATCAGACAGTGCTCGGACAGGTCATCCGCGGGCGCGCGGTCGCGCTGGCCCCGCAAACTCCCGGATGCGTCGCCCAGCTCGCCGCCGTGCTCGCCAGCTGGCGTGACCTGCGGCTGCGCGGCGACACGCTTGCGTGGATCCATGGCTGCGAGGCGGCCGACCGGGCCGTGCTGGCGGAGCTGCTCGGGCTCGGCCCGCAGACCGGCACGGGCTTGCTGCTCAGCACCAGCGCCGATGCGCCCGCAGCCGCCCCGGCCGAGATCGACGTGACCATCACGATCACTCCGGCCGGCCGCGGAGTCGCTCAGCGGTCCGGCGCTGGCCAGGCAGGCGGCAGCCCGTTCCCTGAATGGTTTGCTGTGGCCGTGCGAAGCGGGACGGTCCGCCCGTGAGCGGGGGGCCGCGGGGCCGGCTGCGGGCCGACGCGATCTACCTCGGCTGGCAGCAGGCGGCCGCGTCGGCCGAGCCGGGACCGATGCCTCAGCCGCCGGCTCCGGCGGCGCTGGACGAGGTCAGCCCGCAGTGGCTGGCGGCTCAGCGCCGCGAGCAAGCCCTGCTGTCCCGGCCGGCCTGGCTGGCCGGTGCCGCCGGGGCCACGGTGGCCGCGGGCGGCGCGACCGCGGGGCTGGCGGCCGGGTTCCCCGGCGGGCTCGCACTGCTGCTGGTGGCCGGCGGGGCAGCGGTCATGGGCGCGTGCGCCCGTGTTCTGCTCCGGAGCGAGCGCGCGTTGCGGACCGGGATCCGCGCGGAGCACGAGCGGGTGGAGCACGTCCGGGCCGTGCAGGAGGCCGAGCTGGCGGCGCGCCGGGAGGCCCACGCCCGCAGCTACCGGGACTGGCAGCAGCGCGACGCCGCCTTCAGGCGGCAGCCCCAGTGGTATCCGGTGACGCTGCCGGCTGCCGTCAGCCGGCTCGATGTGGCCGGCGGGACGCTCGCGGGCTGGTCCGCGCTGCTGACCATGATCGCGGCGCCGCGCCTGGCGGCGGGCGGTGAGGTCACGGTGCTCGACCTGACCGAGGGCGGCGTCGCCCGCGACCTGCTCGCGCTGGCCACTGCCCAGGGCCTCGGCCCGCTGACCTGGGTCCTGCCCGGCGACCTGCCGCGGCTCGACCTGGGCGTCGGGTTCGGGCCGGAGGCGCTGGCGGACGTGCTCGCGCTGACCTCGGCGGCCGCGACCGTGGGCGAGCCTGGCGGGGCCGCCGATCCGGCCAGGGACGCGGCGCTGCTCGGCCGCATTCTCGATGTGCTCGGTGACCGCGCGAGTTTGGGCCGGCTCGTCGCCGCGCTGCAGGCGCTCGGGCAGATCGGCGCTCCTGGCCAGCTGTCTGACGGGCCGCTGGAGCCAGCGGAGCTGACCGCGCTGAGCGCGACGTTCGGCCGCGGGGCCGGGCAGTTGCTGGTCGAGCGCGCGTGGGCGCTGGAAGCCCGGCTACGCGCGCTGACGACGCTCGGCACCGCCCTGACGACGGCGCCCCCGAGCCGGCTGCGGCTGGCCTGGCCGGACCGGCGGGGCAGCGCGGTCGGCAACCGGGTTCTCGCCAGCTACCTGGTCGTCGGGCTCACCGAGGCGCTGCGCCAGGCGCCGCCGGGTCAGCCGTGGCAACAGACGATCTGCGTGCTCGGCGCCGACCGGCTGCCTGGCGACGTGCTTGACCGGCTCAGTGACGCCGCCGAGACTGCCGGCGCTGGCCTGGTCCTGGCTTACCGGTCGGTGCCGGCCCCGGTGCGCGAGCGGCTCGGGCGGGGGAACGCGGCGGTCGCGTTCATGCGGCTCGGCAACGCGGATGATGCCAAGGCCGCCGCCGATCAGATCGGCACCGAGCATCGGTTCGTGATCAGTCAGCTCACTGACACGATCGGGGTCTCGGTGACCGACACCGCCGGTGACTCGTACACCAGCACGGTCGGTGTCTCCGACTCGGTCGCTGACTCCGGCTCGGTCACGCTGACGGCGGGGCGGAGCCGGGGGCGCGGGCGGAGCCGGCCGGTGACGTTCGCGCCGTTCGCCGAGGGGAGCGGGACGGCGAGCCGGGATGCGAGCAGTTCGGCCGCGGTGTCGGACTCGCGGTCGGTGACGGTCGGCATCAGCGAGAGCACGTCGTGGGGGTGGAGCACGTCCCGCGCGGTCGGTACGAGCACGTCGCAGGCGGGCACCGCGCAGCGGTCGCGTGAGTTCGTGGTCGAGCAGCACGAGCTGCAGCATCTGCCGCCGACGGCGCTGGTGCTGTGCCGGTCCGGCCGGGCCGGGCGGGAGGTTCTGCTGGCCGACGCCAACCCGGCGATCATGACGCTGCCGACCGCGACGCTGGCCCGCCCGCCGGACGCCTGACCTACGGGCGATGTAATTCCGTCTCTGCACACTCCTCAAGTTTTAATTGCGGATACGGCAACTCGCTTCTGCCTGAGCACCGGTACGCGGTGGCGCAGGGTGCCGGACACGGAGGGACGCTTATGCGGGTAGCGATCGCGGGGGCGGGCCTTGCCGGGCTGGCGGCAGCGGCGGCGCTGAGCCGCGCGGGCCACGAGATCCGCGTGCTGGAGCAGGCCGACGGGCTGCGTGCTAGCGGGCTGGCCATCAACTTGTGGTCGAACGCGACCACGCTGCTGCCCGGTTTCGGCATACCGTCCGATCACCTGCCGGGTGAGCCATTCTCGCGAATGCTGATGCGCACGGCCGGGCGCGACGCCGCGTGCGTGGAGTTGCCGCCGGCGGGGCGCCCGCACGTGACCGTCGAGCGCGCTGAGCTGCTGAGCGCCCTGGCTGATGTCTTGCCGGCCGGGACGGTCCGCTACGGCGCCAGGTGCGACGACGTCAGCGATCTCGCCGCCGGTCATGACCTGGTCGTCGTCGCGGACGGGGTTCACTCGACATTGCGCGCGGCTGTAGCTGACCCGCCGCGCCGGCGATGGCAGTGGACGGTATGGCAGGCGTCGGCGGAAGCTGACCTGCCGGACGTACCGCCCGGCGCATGCTCGGCAGTCGTGCGCCCGGGGTTCTACAGTGGCATCTTCCGGCTCGCGGGGCGGCGGGTCACCTGGTTCGCCGAGCAACCGGCGCGCAGGCCCGGCGAGGGCCGGCAATTGCTTCAGGACCTGACGAACGACCCCGATCCGTTGCTGCGAGCGGTCGCCCGGGCGACGCCGCCGGAGCGGTGGACGCAGTGGCGCGTGCATGACATCTGGCCGGGCCGGGCGCTGCATCGCGGCAACGTCGTCCTGGTCGGTGACGCCGCGCACGCCATGCTGCCCACCCTGGGGCAGGGCGCCTGCCAGTCCCTCGAGGATGCGGCGGCGCTTGCCGCGGCACTGGCCGGCACGGCGAACCTTTCAGAGGCGCTCACCTGCTATAGCGCCGCCAGGATCAGGCGGGTCCGGCGCATGGTCGCCCTGAGCCGGATAGCGGCACTGGGCAGGCGGCCCAGCCCCGCGAGCCGCGTCATGCCCGGCGAGCTGCAAGTACGGCTGATGGCTGCAGCCGGCGGCCCGCTACTCCGGCACATCTCACGGCCTCTGCCCGGCTAGCAGGAAATTGGCTTTACCCGGCCGAGGCGCTGTCTGGCCACTTCGTGAACGCGCGGGGGGCGGTGACAATGGGCGGCATGGGAGCTTCCGCAGACGCCGATGATGTGCCGACCGGGCGGAGTCCCGCGCCGCACCTGCCTGAGCCGACCGGTCCGTACCTGGCTGGCACCGCTTCGGTATGGCTGACGGACACCTCCCGTCCCGATCCGTGGGTCTCCGGGGTGGACGCACGGGAGCTGATGGTTTCCCTGTGGTACCCGGCGGTGCCGTCCGACGGGCGGCGAGCCCTGTATATGACGCCAGCGGAGTCCGAGTTCCAGCTCACCAGCAGGGGGATCACCAGCATCCCGCCGGACACGCTGAGCCGGGTTGAGACCAACGCGGTCAGCGACGCCAGGCCGGCCGGGCGTCAGCACAGCCACCCCCTCGTCGTGCTCTCGCCCGGCTTCACCAACTCCCGCAGCGCGCTCACCGCCCTAGCCGAGGACCTGGCCAGCCACGGCTACGTGGTGGCCGGGATTGACCACACGTACGAGAGTTACGCCACGGCCTTTCCCGACGGGCGGGTCACCACCTGCCTCGCCCGTGAGGCACCCCGGCGGGACAGGAAGGACGAGGTAGCGGCAACCCGGGCGGCGGATGTCTCGTTCGTGCTCGACGAGCTGACCAGTGCGCACCCGGCCTGGCCGGGCGCCGGGCTGATCGACCCGTCCCGGATGGCGATGGCCGGCCACTCCGCCGGCGGCGCCGCCGCCATCGCCGCGATGCTGGCCGACTCGCGCATCCGCGCGGGCATCGATATGGACGGCTCCACTGCCGCCCTGATCCCGGCCGAAGGCCTGGCACGGCCATTTCTGTTCCTGGGCAAGCAATCCAACTACACCCCGGGGAACGGAGGCGCAGTGGCACCCGGGACTCGGGAGTGGAAAGTTCTGAGAGGCGCCGTGACCACCTGGGAGCGGGACTGGGAACTGCTGACCGGCTGGAAACGGTGGCTTGTGCTGGCCGGCGCGGTGCACGCCTCCTTCACCGACCTGGCGCTGCTGGCCGACCAGATCGGCATCGACACCGGCGCCGGCCTATCGGGAACGCGGTCCCTGGAGATCACCCGCGCTTACGTCCGAGCCTTCTTCGACCAGCACTTGCATGGCAGGCCGCAGGTCCTGCTGGACGAGCCGTCACCGCGCTACCCCGAGGTCAGGTTCTGCACCCCGTAAGCCACCGTGCGCGGACGGCGTCAGGGCACCGCGAGGTACAGGTGCGTGACGGATGACGCCAGGAACAGCGCTACCACCGTGATCGGTATCGACAGCGCCCAGGGCAGGCGGCGGACGAGGATCGCGATGGGCAGGAGCGCCGCCACGCCCCGGTAGGTGTCCACGTGCGCGGCCAGGTACACCAGGACCCAGGCCAGCACCGCCCAGATCGCGATCAGCGAGTCCGCGCGGGCGCTGGCGCCGCGCCGGATCACCAGTTCGGCCAGCACGATCACGAGCACCGCGAACACCAGCACCGCCTGCAGCGCGATCGCGCCCGTGATGTCGTAGAGGTTCGCGAGCGACGGACGCGTCACGAGCGGCCAGTGGCTGAGCGTGCGGAACGCGCTCGCCACCGGGCCCAGCGGATCGCGCAGGCCATGCCTGAACTTCTGCTGAAGGAGCAGATAGGCATTCCAGTGGCCGGTCGATAGCTGCTGGTCGAGCGCGAAGGCCGCGAGGCCCGCCAGCGTCGGTCCCGCGAACAGCGCGCAGCGTCGCAGCTGCGCGCGCACGGTAACCCGGCGCTCGGTGAGCAGCCACAACAGCCCGGCGGGGGCCACGGCCAGGCCAACGGGGTAGGCCAGCGCCGCGACCGCGGCCGCGATCCCGGCCGCCAGCATCCGGCGGCGGTGCAGCAGCGCAAACGAGGTGACGGTGGCGAAGCAGACCAGGGAGAGCGGGAAGATCGCGTAGTCATAGGCCAGGCCGGGCGCGACCGCGGCGTAGCCCAGCGCGATCCCGGCCGCCAGGCCAGGCCGCTCGACCAGGAAGGCCTGCCACAAGACGATCAGGGTCCCGAGACTGGCCAGCCACGAGACGGCGACGCCGGTCCCGGCCAGCGGGAGCCCGAGCCGGTGCAGGCCCCCGACGATCCACGGGTAGGCCGGGAACCAGCCGGCGTTGCCGCACCACACGGGGTCCGTCCGGGGGCAGACGAACAGCCGGTAGCCGCTCTTGGCGATCGCCAGGTAGTTGCGCGCGTCTTCGTGCCCCCAGGTTGCGGTCGCCGCGAACGGATCCCAGTGATTGGCGAGGCAGGTGGCGAACACGACGGCGGTCGCCCCGAGCCAGGCAAGTACCGGCGGCCACCAGAGGAGCGACCGCCGTGCCGGAGGCGGGGCAACGGCCTGGACGCCTTTACTTATGGCGCTGATCATCCCCGTTTCCCCTGGTCAGCGGCGCGGTCAGATATCTCACTGCTGGTATCACGGCGCCAATTACAACAATGGCCAAATCGGCATTGATGCTTAGCAAGCGTGGCAATCCTTCCCCGTAGTCACGCGCATCTACCTTCCGGGGCCGCGCGGCAGGCGGTTCACGGCTGGCCCGTCCGGTCGCATATACTTCTGTTGCAGAACTACTTTGCAAGCGATCTGGAAGCGGTTTGGTGACGGGGAAGGGAACGGCTGACGCTGGGCCGGACGGGCTCAGCCTGCGCGGTATCCGGGGACGGCCGGGGAGCTGGCGACCGGCAGTCAGCCGGAGCCAGGCCGGGCCGGCCGGGCGAGTGCGCGTTCCGCCGCCGCTGATCAGCCACCGGCTGCCGTCCGGCCGCGGTGCCACCGAGCAGCCGAACGTGACCGGCGACGGCGACGCGGCCCTCACGCCGGTGTTCTGGCTGCTCGTGGCGCTGACCGGGGTCGCGGCCGGGCTGTTCGGCGCGCTGATGATGCTCATCCTCCATGTCACGGAGCACGCCGCCTTCGGCTATCACGCCGGCACGTTCGAGGCGGCCGCGCAGCGGGCCTCCTCGGTCCACCGGATCATCGTGCTGCTGGCAGCCGGGACGTTCGGGGGTCTCGCGTGGTACCTGCTGCGGCGCCACACCGCGGGCGAGAAGTCCGAGGTCGATGACGTGGTGTGGGACGAGGGCTCCCGGCTGTCCTTCCGGCGGTCGCTTGGCACGTCGGTCATCGCCGAGATCGTCATCGGCATGGGCGCATCGATCGGCCGTGAGAACGCCCCCAAGCTCATGGGCGGGGCGGCGGCGAGCGTACTCGCCACCTGGGCGAACCTGTCCGCGGCTCAGCGCCGGCTGCTGATGGCCTGCGGGGCCGGGGCAGGGCTGGCGGCGGTCTACAACGTGCCGCTGGGCGGAGCCCTGTTCACCGCGGAGATCATGCTGGGCACGATCACCGTGCCGGTCGTCCTGCCGGCGCTGGCCTGCTCATGGATCGCGACCGCCACAGCGTGGATTTACCTGCCCGATCACGCCACCTACATGGACGTCCCCGCCTACCGGGTCACGGTGCCACTGGTGGCCTGGGCCCTGCTGGCCGGGCCACTCATCGGGCTCATTGCCTCCGGTTACATCCGGCTGATCGGCTGGGTCACCCATCACCAGGTGACGGGCAGGGCCGCCGTGGTGGCCCCCGCTGGCGCCTTCGGCCTGCTCGGCCTCGTCGCGATCGCCTATCCGCAATTGCTCGGCAACGGCAAGGACATGGCCCATGACGCGTTTCTCGGCACGGCCGGGCTGGGTCTCCTGCTGGCGATGTTCGTGCTCAAGCCGCTGGTCACCGCGCTGTGCCTGGGCAGCGGGGCGTCGGGCGGCCTGTTCACGCCCACGCTGTGCACGGGGGCGGTGCTCGGCGGCGCGACCGGCATCCTGTGGAGCTTCATCTGGCCGGGGTCCCCCGCCGGGGCCTATGCGCTGGTCGGTGCCGCGGCGATGCTCGGCGCGGCGATGCAGGCTCCGCTGGCCGGCCTGGCGCTGACCCTCGAGCTGACGCACGGCGGATTCCAGCTGATCGTCCCGATGATCGCCGCGACCGTGCTCGCGACCGCGATCGCCAGGAAGATCGATGGATACTCGATCTACACCGCACGGCTGCGCGCACGGCCGCCCGCGGCGGAGGGCCCGGCCGATGCCTGCCGTCCCGCGCGCACGCCGGAGCTGGTCCGCTGATCATCGGAGTGCCGCCATGGGCCCTGCCGGGCGCCGTTTACGATACGAACCATGTCCCGACAGTTCCGGCAGGTCGACGTCTTTTCCGCCACTCCTTACCTCGGCAATCCGCTCGCGGTCGTGCTCGGTGCTGACGGGCTGTCGGACGGGCAGATGCAGCGATTCGCGAACTGGACGAACCTGTCCGAGACCACCTTCGTTCTGGAGCCTGACGACGACCGCGCCGACTACCGGGTTCGGATCTTCACGCCGACCCTCGAGCTCCCCTTCGCCGGCCATCCGACGATCGGCACCTGCCACGCCTGGCTTGAGGCCGGAGGCCAGCCGCGAACGGCCGGCGTCGTGGTCCAGCAGTGCGGCGCGGGCCTCGTGCCCGTGCGGCAGGGCGCTGACGGGCTGGCCTTCGCCGCGCCGCGGCTGCTGCGCGACGGGCCGGTCGATGAAGCTACGGCAGTCCATATCGCCGGGATCCTCGGCATCGGCCGGGACGAGATCGTCGACCTGCAGTGGGCCGATAACGGACCTGGCTGGGTCGCCGTCCTGCTGGAGAGCGCCGATGCCGTGCTCGCGGTACAGCCGGGCCTGACCGACATGGACCTCGGCATTGCCGGCCCGTACCCGCCAGGCTCGCCGGTCGCGTTTGAGGTGAGGACATTCCTCCCCAACCGCGGAGCGACGGCCGAGGACCCGGTCACCGGCAGCCTGAACGCCTCGCTGGCCCAGTGGCTGCTCGCCAGCGGCAGAGCCACGGCCCCCTACCTTGCCAGCCAGGGCACTGTGCTTGGCCGGAGCGGCCGGGTGCGCATCAGCCAGGATGAGGACGGGACCGTGTGGGTCGGCGGCGACGCGGTCACCTGCGTATCCGGAACAGTCCTGCTCTAGCGCCCCACCCGGCGTGGTCCTTCACAATCCGGACCAATCAGGTAGCAGCAAGCCGCCCGGCCTGGTAAGCACGCAGGCATGGGAGCAACGTCGGGCATCAGCGGCGGCTCGGCCGGGCAGTGGTACCGCGTCCAGGCCATCAGCGCCGCCTGCCTGGGCGGCACCGCGGACCGCGACTATGCCAGCGTGCTGCCCGCCGTCCTGAACGCGGCCAGGCACCGCCGCCCGTTCATCGCGGGCTGGCTCTCGCGCGGCGGCGGCGCTCCGCTTGAGCTGATCACGAACGCCGGACCGCTGCCGCCAGCCCCGATAGCGGCCGGGGACGAGGCGCCCGCAGCCGCGGCCGGCGAGGAGACTCCCGCCGCGGCCGGCTCACCCGAGCCGGCCGGGGAGATGCTGTTCCCGTGGGGCGCTCGCGGCGTCCCGGCGGGCAACATGCTGGCCGACTTCGACCGGCTCGTCTGGAGCGCATGCCCCGGCCGTCAGGTCCCGATGGCCACCGGCGACTCCGCAGGGTCGCCGCCGGACCAGCCGACCCTGTTTGAATCGGCGCTGCAGACGCTCATGGGCCGGCCGTTTGCCTGGCTCATCGTGGCCGACCCGACCGACCTGCTCGACGCGGAGACCGCCGAACTGCGCAACGAGCTCAACCTGCTGCGCCGGTACGACGAGGAGCACGCTCGCTTCGACGCCGACCGGGCCGAGCGGCGGCTGGCAGAGCTCGATTCCTACCGGGAGGCGGGCCTCTGGAACGTGCGCGTCCTGGCGGGCGCCGCCACCGACCAGGATCTGCGGCTCGTCGCGCCGCTGCTGGTGGGCTCGGCTGATCTGAGCGCTCATCCCTACCGGCTGCGCTGCGCCGACGGGGCCCAGGAGTTCGCCGACGTCCTCGCGGCCAAGGTGGCCGATCCGGCCGACGGTTCCCAGGTGCCGTTCGCCGCGACCGCGGGCGCGCTGGCGGCGCTCACCGGGCTGCCGCGCCACGAGGTGCCGGGCCTGCGCGTGCTCCAGGCCGGGTACTTCGACGTCACCAGCGAGGTCGGCGGCGAGCAGGCCATCGAGCTGGGCGAGATCATGGACGTTCAGGACCGGCCGGTCGGCGCCTTCCGAGTTCCGCTCGCGACCATCAACCGCCATGCGCTGATCACCGGCGCGACCGGGGCGGGAAAGTCGCAGACGGTCCGCCACATGCTCGAGCAGCTCAGTGCCGCCGGCATCGGGTGGCTGGCGATCGAGCCAGTGAAATCGGAGTACGCGGCGATGGCGTCCCGGCTCGGCCCGGCCGGATCGGTCACGCTGATCAACCCGGCCGACCCGGAGTCGGTCCCGCTGTCGGTCAACCCGCTGGCGCCCGAACCCGGGTACCCGGTGCAGGCGCACATCGACATGGTGCGAGCCCTCTTCCTGGCGGCGTTTGACGCGCATGAGCCGTTCCCGCAGATCATGTCGCAGGCGCTGCAGCGCGCCTACGAGGAGTGCGGCTGGGACCCGCAGACGGGACTCGCGCAAGCCGAGACCGACGCGCCGCCCGGCATACCGACACTGGCCCGGCTCCAGGCCGCCGCGCTGGCGGTTATCGAGGACGTCGGCTACGGGCCTGAGCTCCAGGCCGACGTCCGCGGCTTCGTCGAGGTACGGCTGCGCTCGCTGCGCGCCGGCTCGGCTGGCCGGTTCTTCGAGGGCGGGCATCCGGCTGATATCGGGCAGCTGCTCGGCCGCAACGTCGTCCTCGCGCTTGAGGACATCGCCAACGACGAGGACAAGGCGTTCCTGATCGGCACGCTCCTGATCAGGATCGTGGAGCATCTGCGGCTCCGCGCGAAGTCCGACCGGGCCGAGGAACTGAGGCACGTGATCGTGCTTGAGGAGGCGCACCGCCTGCTGCGCGCCGGCCGGGAAGGCGCTAGCGGGCACGCCGTGGAGCTCTTCGCCAGCATGCTCGCCGAGATCCGCGCCTACGGCGAGGGCATCATCGTCGCCGAGCAGATCCCCGCCAAGCTCGTTCCCGATGTCGTCAAGAACACCGCGCTGAAGGTCCTGCACCGCCTCCCGGCCAGCGATGACCGGCAGCTTGTGGGGGCAACGATGAACCTGGACGAGGGCCAGTCCCGCCAGGTGGTGTCGATGCTGCCCGGCCAGGCGGCCGTCTTCACCGACGGGATGGACCGGCCGCTGCGGATCAAGGTCCCGTACGGCGGCGACCGCGAGCGCGGCGCGCAGGCGGCGTCCGTCCTGCCCGCAGCCGGGAACGTGCCGCTGGCGGGGCGCCGGTCGGCTGCGTGCGGCCAGTCCTGCACCGGCGATCATCCCTGCACGCTGGTCGAGATCCGGGCGGCCGAGACCCTGGCCGCCGCACCGGCCAACGCGTGGATCCGGGTGTGGTCCGAGGTCTATGTCCTGGCGTACCTGACCAACCGGCCCCGGCCGCGGGTCCCGGTGCCGCTGCGGGAGCGATGGGCAGGCATGGAGAAGCAGCTGCGCGAGTGCATGCTGGCGGCCGCCCTTGACCGCTCCCTCCGGGGCCGGGAGCAGGCGCTGCGGACCAGCTTCGATCCGCGCGATCTCGCCGCGGCCTGCGCCGAGCACGCCGCGGCGATGCTCGAGGGCGGCAAGGGCGCGGGGACGATGCCCGGGACCATGTGGGTGATACCGCAGCTGCAGTGGCTGCATGAGATCGAGCGGATCTGCCCGCTGGACAGCCCGGCGCCGGACCCCTTCGCGCTCGCGCCCGCGCTGGACTACGCGCTGCCTGGCCTCGCGGACCGGGCGGACGTGAAGATCGGCCAGCGGGTCAGCGGCCTGCGCCGCCATCCGCTGTCGATGGAGCTCACCCGCAACCGGCTGCTGGCGTGGACGGCCCTGCTGGGCGAGGACGACCAGCGCGGCTTCATTGAAGATCTCGCGGCCGTGGCCATCGGGGTGAGTCACCGCGGCCAGCTGCGCAAGGCCGCCGGCGAGATGGGCGTTACGGCGTGGCTGGAGGCCGTCCTGTCCTGGCCGCGGCGGTTCATCGTGGGTGCCGACGACCAGGCAGGCCTCTCGGCGGCCCGCGAGCCAGAGCCAATCGCCCGATAGCATCGTCCGTTATGAGCAAGCTCCCGCTGCGCGCGCGCCTGGCTACGTCCATTGGCGGCGCCGCGGGGCGGGTGTCGCGCCTCGCCGGGCGGGGCGACGGCTCGGTGATCGGGGGAGTGCTCGGCCTGCGGGTCGAGCCGGACCTGCTGCGACTGCTCGCGCAGGACCGGCAGGTCGTGCTGGTCACCGGAACCAACGGCAAGACGACCACGACCAGGCTGATCTCGGCCGCGCTCAGCGCGCTCGGCCAGGACGTGGCCACCAACGCGTTCGGCGCGAACATGGAAGCGGGCCTGGCCTCGGCTCTCGGGCGGGCACCCGATGCTCCCTATGCCGTGCTCGAGGTCGACGAGCGCTACCTGCCCGCGGTGATCAAGGCCACCAACCCGCGGCTCATCGTGCTGCTCAACCTCAGCCGCGACCAGATGGACCGGGCGGCCGAGATCTGGCTGACCGCGCGGCGATGGCGGATGGCGCTCGCGGAGACCGATGGCTGCCTGGTCGTCGCCAATGCCGACGACCCGCTGATCGCGTGGGCCGCCTCCGGCGCGCCGCGGGTCACGTGGGTCGCGGCCGGGCAGCAGTGGCGAGAGGACTCGTGGTGCTGCCCCGAGTGCGGGTCGCACCTGCGCCGGGACGAGCTCGGCTGGCGGTGCGGCGAGTGCAAGTTCGCCCGGCCGCACTCGCGCTGGGTGCTCAGCGGCGACACGGTGATCGACGAGGGCGGGCAGGTGACCGAGCTCGGCCTGGCCCTGCCTGGCCGGGCGAACCGGTCCAACGCGGTCGTCGCGCTGGCCGTCGGCGCGTTCTTCGGCGCGAACGTCGGTCAGGCGCTGCCGCGGCTGCGCGAGGTCCGCTCGGTGGCCGGCCGGTACACCCAGATCGCTGTGCGCGGCCGCACCGTCAGGCTGCTGCTCGCCAAGAACCCCGCGGGCTGGCTGGAGGCGTTCGACGTGCTCGGCCCGCCGCCAACCCCGGTCCTGCTGGCCGTGAACGCTCAGGTACCGGACGGCAAGGACACCTCCTGGCTGTGGGACGTGGACTACCGGGTGCTCCGCGGCCGCCGGATCCTCGTGGCCGGCGAGCGCCGCCTGGACCTGGCGGTCCGGCTGGAGGCCGACGAGGCCGATTTCGAGCTCGTCGACGGGATCGATGACGCGGTCGACCGCGTACCGGAGGGCGAGCTCGACGTGATCGGGAACTACACGGCCTTCCAGCAGATCCGAGCGGTGCTGGGCAGGACCGATTGAGGCCGGAGGCGCGCAGATGACCGAGCACACCGGGCGGCACGCATCATCGCAAGATCAGAACGAGACGCTGATCATGCCGGCGATCCCCGGTCAGGAACAGCCTGCGGAGGCTCATCGGGCCGCCGGCCGGCACTCCTCGGGTGCCGGCGCCGCTGAGGCCGGCCAGAAGCCCGCCTGGCCGGTGCCAGGGAGCGGCAGCACCTGGGGTGACCGCGACGGCGGGTCGGATTGGCCCGACACGAGCGACCGGCCTGCTCGTGACGACCGGCCTGCTCGTGACGACCGGCCCAGCGCTCCTGGCCCGGCCGCAAGCGAACCACGGTCAGCGAGCCCGGCCCCGGCCACCCACCGCAACGGCTCGCGGGGCGCGCGCCCGCTCCGCCTCGTCTGGGTCTACCCGGACCTGCTGAGCACCTACGGAGACCGGGGCAATCTGCTGGTTCTCATGCGGCGCGCCCAGCTTCGCGGCCACGAGGTAGAGCCGGTCGAGGTCAAGTCGGACGAGCCCGTACCCGAGGACGGCGACATCTACCTGCTCGGCGGCGGCGAGGACCTGCCGCAGATTCTCGCCGCGAACCGGCTGCGCGCCGACGGCGGCCTGAACCGCGCCGCCCGCCAGGGCGCCGTCGTCTTCGCGGTCTGCGCCGGGTACCAGCTGGTCGGCCACCAGTTCGGCGGCGTGGACGGCGAGCCGATGGAGGGCCTGGGCATCATCGACGTCTCCAGCGGGCGCGGTGAGCAGCGCGGAGTCGGCGAGGTCGTCGCCGACGTCGATCCGGCCCTGGGCGTGCCGAGGCTGACGGGCTTCGAGAACCACCAGGGCGTCACGCGCATCGGGCCGGGGGCGCGTCCGCTCGCCCGCGTGTCGCTCGGCGTGGGGAACGGCGACGGTACCGAGGGCGCCTATGCCGGGAAGGTGCTGGGGACCTACCTGCACGGGCCTGCGCTCGCCCGCAATCCGGGCCTGGCTGACCTGCTGCTCAGCTGGGTGGTCGGCCCGCTGGGGCAGCTTGATCCCAGTGCCGAGGAATGGGCCCGCCAGCTGAGGGAGGAGCGCCTCGCCGCCACGGCGGGGTGATCGGCGGCAGCCTCAGTAGACCAGCGCCTGCGCGCCGTCGGCGAGCGCCTCGGCGACGAACGTCGTCGACCCGGCGATCCGGACACCGGGCCGGACATCGTCCGGACCGATCTCCCGCCGGGCCGCGCACTGGGAGCACAGGGTCACCGTTGCCGACTCGAGCACGCGGTCGAATAGCTCGGGCAGCGGCGTGGCGTGCGCGAGCTCGAGGTCAGGGACGCTGTCGGGCAGCGATAGCCACGACGCCTCGCCGGTGAGCCACAACGACACCGGGACGCCGCTGGCCGCGGCCGTGGCTGCGACCGTGAATGCCTGGTTGCAGCGCTCGGGGTCGTCCTTTCCGACCGTTACCTTCAGCACGAGCGAACGGGAGGCCATGGGCTGCACACTAGCGCCTCCCCGGCAGGCCGGCTCCCGGCCGGTCCGGCCGGGCGCCCGGCGTGGCAACGCGAGCGCGGCTGCCGCGCTGACTAGGCTCCCCAGATGTGACCAGCGAGCCCGGCGGTCCAGCCGAGCATGAACTGCACCCGAGCCTGGTGCGCCTGCAGTTTCTGCTTGGCCGCTGGGAGGGCGCGGGCGTGGTCGGCTATCCGACCATCGAGAGCGCCAACTTCGGCCAGGAGATCACCTTCGGCCACAATGGCAAGCCATTCCTGATCTACTCCAGCCGGACCTGGCTCCTCGCCGATGACGGCACGATCGGGCGGCCGCTGGCCATGGAGACCGGCTACTGGCGACCGCAGGAAGACGGCACGATCGAGGTGGTGCTCGCGCACCCGACCGGGATCGTCGAGATCTACATCGGCGAGCAGACCGGCACCAAGATCGAGCTCGCAACCGACGCGGTCGTGCGGACCAGGACCGCGAAGGAGGTCACCGCCGGGACGCGCCTCTATGGCCTCATCGGCGCCGACCTCGGCTGGGCCTACGACATGGCGGCGGTCGGGCAGCCGCTGCAGTCCCACGTATCGGCACAGCTCAAGCGCGTGGCTTAGGGGCGAGGGCCCTCAGTCCTCCTGCAGCCAGTAGTTGTCGAACATGGCCCCCTGCGTCGGCGTCGGCCGGGCGATCACCGGGCCCGTCGACCGTAGCTGGAGGATCTTGGTGGCGTTCCAGTGGGCCGAGACGACTCCGCCGCGGGCGCCCGCGCTGTCCATGATGAAGATGCCCGCGAAGCTCACGGCGCCGTAGTCCGACAGATGCGAGATGGCGACGTTGTGGCCGGCGGAGACCTCCGGGGCCTCGGTGATCACCTCGGCTGAGTTGCGCAGGCAGGTCAGGACGTGCTTGCCGACCTTGACCGCGGGGCACTTCCGAACGACAGAAAAATGGCCGCCCCTGGTGTTGTCGGTCACCGCAATGGTGAAGTTCCTGGTCGCGCGGTTATAGGTGACCCCGGCGGTGACCGAGTCGCCGGGCTGGACGCGAAGCGACGCCCTGACCTCCCCGCGCGGGAACATCTCATACCAGGCGTAATAGGCGGGCTTGCCGCTACGGCTGCAGTCCGCGGCAATCCCGCCCTGCTCGACCGACTCGGCCCGGCCCGCGAAGCCGTCGAATCCCACCCAGTCCGAGGAACGGGTCAGGCCCGGCGACTTGGCGCAGTCGAGGTACGGGATGAAGAACGTTGCCCGGATGGCGACGAAGCTGGTCTTGGGCCGGGTCACGGCGTAGCCGGCCCAGTTGAGCGAGCCCTGCACGGTGATATTGCGAAGGCCGGGTACTGCGGCGGCGCCGGCGGCGCTCACCGGCACCGGGGCCGGGATCATCGGCTGGCCGGGCCAGGTCTGTCCGGTCTCCGCCGCCTGATCAGCTGGTTTCTGGCGGGGAACGAGTGCTATCGCGGCGCTCATCGACCCCGTCAGCGCAAGTGCGGCGACGGCAATTACACAGCTGCGAACGGCCCTTGTCATGATGAGCATTCCCTCGTCCGGGCGACCTTTACGGAAAACGGTTGAAACGGCCGGTACCCGTCCGGTTGAGCAACGCCGTCGGGGCAATCCGTCATTATTCCTGTGGTCGACAGCCCTGCGCCGGGAATGAAGAAGCCCCCGGGCTTCTCCCGCCACGGGCGCGCTGGACAGCACGACCGCTGCGGGGACCGGCTGGACAGGCCGGTCGGCCCGGGGGTCCGGTGTCTGCCGTGAATTCGCCAACCGCCACCACGTGGTTCTTCAACCAGCAATGAGAAGCGGCCGATGATGCGCGAACAAAGGCTGCGACGTATCTAGGCCAGGATCCGCGCTTCACGCAGGCGGCGGCTAACTGACAGCCACCTCGCAAGTCCGACATCTATGCATACTGTTGGACCACCTCCTTTCCTGCGTTAGCCCGAACGCTACGTCAGGGCGGCCGGTGCAGGCAAGCACGTTATTCGCTGACTCGTCACTAGACTCGGGCCATGTCGCAGGAATGGGATGAGATGCTGCGGGCGAGCGGCTACCGCGTCACCCCCCAGCGCCAGCTCATTCTCGAGGCGGTGTCCCGGCTGGAGCACGCCACCCCCGACGAGATCTTCGCGGACGTGCGCCTGACCGCCCGCGGGGTGAATGTCTCGACCGTCTACCGGACCCTGGAGCTGCTTGAGCAGCTGGGCCTGGTCACCCACACGCACCTCGACCACGACGCCCCGCGCTACCACCTGTCGGCCCAGGCCGAGCACGTGCACCTGGTCTGCCGGCACTGCGAGCAGGTCACCGAGGTGGACAAGGCGGCGGTCCGGCCGCTGGTGGATGCGCTTGAGGAAGCCGAGGGGTTCCAGACCGACGTCGGGCACCTGACGATCTTCGGCCTGTGCTCTGCTTGCCGGAAGTAGGGCCTGCCTGAAGTAGGCCGCGGGCAGCGGGGCGCATAGCCTGGATTCGTGAAGAGCCCGCTCCTGGCCGAGCCCGGTGCCGTCGAAGCCGATGGCCCCGACGCCGGCGTAGCCGCCCACTATGGCGACCCGTATTCCGAGCAGCGCGCCCTGGCGACTAGGTGGGGCGTGGTGGACCGGTCACACCGGCCGGTATTGAAGATCTCCGGCCCGGACCGGCTGAGCTGGCTGCACAGCCTGACCACGCAGGGCCTCGAGCACCTCAAGCCGGGCGACAGCGCCGAGGCGCTGATACTGAGCCCGCAGGGCCGCGTCGAGCACCACCTGACGCTGACCGACGACGGCACCTCGACCTGGGTGCACGTGGAGCCAGGCACGGCGCCGGCGTTGCTTGACTTCCTCGCCTCGATGAAATTCATGCTCCGCGTCGAGGCCGAGGACGTCTCGGCCGACTACTCGGTGCTCACCCTGATGGGTCCGCGGCGGCTCGCCGAGACCCCGGCGGGCGTAGCGACCAGGATCGACGATGGCGACCGCACGGACCTGATCGTCAGCCGGGCAGACATCGCGGACACCGCCGCTGCCGTGCGGGCCGCGGGGGCGGACCTGGCCGGCATGTGGGCGTACGAGGCGCTCAGGATTGCCGCCGGAAGGCCGCGGTTCGGCCTGGACACCGACGACCGGACGATCCCGCACGAGGTCGGCTGGATCGACACCGCGGTCCACCTCAGCAAGGGCTGCTACCGCGGCCAGGAGACCGTGGCCAGGGTGCACAACCTCGGCCATCCGCCGCGCCGGCTGGTCCTGCTGCACCTGGACGGCTCGGCCGACCGGCTGCCGCGCCGCGGCGAGGGCATTCTGCTTGACGGCACCCAGGTCGGAACCGTCGGCTCGGCGGCCCGCCACTATGAGCTGGGGCCGATCGCGCTGGGTCTGGTGAAGCGCACCGTGCCGGTCGAGGCGACGTTCGTCACCGACGGCATTGCCGCCGCCCAGGAGGTAATCGTTCCGCCGGATGCGGGGGCGAATGTCCAGATCACGCTGAAGCGCCCGCGGGGCGACCTAATCGGGCGTTCTCGCGAGTAACCTGGGCCGGCAGCGGACAACGCCGTTCACTGGAGGTCGCCCCCCGTGCTTCGCCAAGCGCTCCTGGCCCTGTCGGCCAGCACCCAGGCCAGACAGCTCATCATGGCCAATCCCCTGACCCGCGACGTGGTGGCGAGGTTCGTGGCCGGCGAGGCCGCCGATGACGCCCTGGCGGCTACCCGCCGGCTGCTAGACGGCAACTTGCTCGTCAGCATCGACTTCCTCGGTGAGGACACTGTCGACCCCGAGCAGGCCGCTGGCGTGGCCGAGGAGTACATCAGGCTCCTCGGCAAGCTGTCAGCGGCGGGCCTGTCCGCCGGCGGCCGGGCCGAGGTCTCGGTGAAGCCCACCGCGGTCGGGCTCGGCCTGGCCGACCACGGGGAGAAGACCGCCCAGGAGAACATCGCGAGGATCGCAGCGGCCGCCAGGAACGCCGGCACCACGATCACGGTGGACATGGAGGACAACTCCAGGGTCGATGCCACCCTGCGGCTGGTCGCCGAACTCCGCGCGGACTTCCCCGACCTCGGCTGCGTCATCCAGTCCTACCTGCGCCGCAGCGCCGACGACTGCCAGGCGCTCGCGACGACCGGATCACGGGTGCGCCTGTGCAAGGGCGCCTACCGGGCCCCAGAGGGTGTCGGCCTGCAGGCCAAGGCGGAGGTGGACCTCTCCTATGCCCGCTGCATGCGCATCCTGCTCGACGGGCCCGGCTACCCGATGCTGGCTACGCACGACCCGCGGCTGATCGAGATCGCCGGGTCCAAGGCCCAGCTGGCCGGCCGGGACCTCGGCAGCTTCGAGTACCAGATGCTGTACGGAATCCGGCCCGACGAGCAGTCCAGGCTCGCGGCGGGCGGCGCGCAGGTCCGCGTCTACCTGCCCTACGGCGGCGACTGGTACGGCTACCTGGTGCGCCGGCTGGCCGAGCGGCCGGCCAATCTCGCCTTCTTCCTGCGGGCGCTGCGCTCGCGCGGCTAACACGCCGCGGTGGCTCCGGGGGTCGCCCCCCGGGCCGACACAGCTGCGGGGGCCCCGGGTGGTCCCCCCGGGCCGACACCGCCCGACCGCGAAACCGCCCCCCGGTAGGCTGCCAGGGTGATTGCCGTCCTAGGTGCCGGGCAGATGGGCGAGGCGCTGATCTCGGGGCTGCTGCGGGCGGGAGTCGTGTCCCCGGCCGAGATCGTCGCGGCCGCGCGCCGTAGCGGGCGGGCCCAGCAGCTGCGCGATGCGTACGGCATCGCCGTGGTGTCAGCCGCCGACGCCGCCGAACGCGCGGAGACGCTGGTGATCACCGTGAAGCCACAGGACATGGCCGCGCTGCTCGCCGAGATCAAGCCTGGGACCGGCCCCGGCAAGCTGATCATCTCCGTTGCCGCCGGAATCACGACGGCGTTCATCGGCCGCTCGCTGGCCGCTCCGGTGCCGGTGGTGCGGGTGATGTCCAACACGCCGGTGCTGGTCGACGAAGCGATGAGCGTGATCTCGCCGGGCGAGCACGCGACCGAGGAGCATCTGCACCGGGCCGAGGAACTGCTGCGCCCCGTCGGGAAGGTGCTGCGCATCCCCGAGTCTCAGCAGGACGCGGCGACGGCTCTCTCGGGCAGCGGCCCCGCGTATGTGTATTTCCTGGTGGAGGCCATGGTCGATGCGGGGATCCTGCTCGGCATGCCGCGGGCGAACGCGCTGGAGATGGTCAAGCAGGCGGTCTACGGCGCCGCCACGATGCTGCGCGACTCCGGCGAGCACCCGGTGCTGCTGCGCGAGGCGGTGACCTCACCGGGCGGGACCACGATCAACGCGATCAGGGAGCTGGAGAAGCACGGTGTCCGGGCCGCGGTGCTGGCCGCGATCGAGGCCGCGCGCGATCGCGGCCGCGAGCTTGGCGCAGGGTAGGCAGATCTAACCAAACCGGAATGGCGTCAGAAATAGCCATAATGCCAGCGTGCACCGGGGGTCTACGAATTGGCAGGGCTCGCACGGGGTTGCCCTTTTCCATACAGGACTTACGCTGGAGACGGGCGTGACTGATGCGCCGCTCCCGCGCGGTGAACCAGCTCGGTCGGAAGAGGATTACCAATGGCAGCAGACGTAACTCCGCTCAGCGACGTCAGGTTCCTGACCGTGGCCGAGGTGGCGGCGATCATGCGCGTTTCCAAGATGACGGTTTACCGGCTTGTCCACTCGGGCGAGCTTGAGGCGATCCGGGTCGGTCGCTCCTTCCGGGTCCCCGAGCGCGCGGTCAGCGACTATCTGCGGGAAGCGTTCGTCGCATCCGGGTAGAGGCGTCCCATCTGCCCAGGCCAGCAGGCTCCGGGCGGACTAGGCCACCGCGGGCAGGCCCGGCAGAGGTACGCTGTGGCGTTGGCATGTTGCCCGGCCGCCCGAAATGGCGAGCATGTGCATGGGCATGCCCGTCAGCCTAGTGAGCAAGCAAGGGTGGTCTCGTGGGTTCAGTCATCAAGAAGCGCCGCAAGCGGATGGCGAAGAAGAAGCACCGCAAGCTGCTGCGGAAGACGCGCGTTCAGCGCCGGAACAAGAAGTAGGCGCTGCTCGGCCGCCGGCCAACACCTCTCCCTGGTTGACGCGGTGAAGGCCTCGTGACCAGAGAGTCGGGCCTGCCTGGTGGCTGGCGTCACCGGCTGGCCGAGACGGCCGAGTTCGCGCGGCGCCGGCTGCGTGGCGAGTACGAGGTAGACGAGTTCGGGTTCGACGCCGAGCTCAATTCGGCTGTGCTCATGCCTGCGGCGCTGGCGCTGTACCGCCGGTGGTTCCGCATCGAGATGCGCGGCCTTGAGCACATCCCTGACTCGGGTGCCGCGCTCCTCGTGGCCAACCATTCCGGCGTGCTGCCGCTGGACGCGATCATGGTCCAGGCAGGGATCTTCGCCGAGCACCCGGCGGCGCGAAACCTCCGGCTGCTCGGCGCGGACGTGGTCTACACGCTGCCGCTGCTGGCCAGCCTCGCGCGCCGCAGCGGGCACACCAGGGCCGATCCGGCGGAGGCGCGGCGGCTGCTGGAAGCGGGCGAGCTGGTCGGCGTCTTCCCCGAGGGCTTCAAGGGCATCGGCAAGCCGTTCAGCGAGCGGTACCGGCTGCAGCGGTTCGGCCGCGGCGGCTTTGCCCGGACGGCGCTGCAGGCCGCCGTGCCGATCGTTCCGTGCGCCATAGTCGGCGCCGAGGAGATCTACCCGATGGTCGCCAACGCCGAGCCGCTGGCACGGACGCTGCACCTGCCGTACTTCCCGGTCACCCCGCTGTTTCCGTGGCTCGGGCCTATCGGCGCGGTGCCGCTGCCGTCCAAGTGGATCATCGAGTTCAGTGAGCCGGTGCTAGCTGCCGGGCAGCCGAGCCCCGACCCGGACGACGAGGTCGTGGCGGCGCTGGCCGACCGCGTCCGGGACACCATCCAGGAGCGGCTGGACGTGCTCGTGGCCGAGCGCGGCCCGGCGTTCGGCTAGCTGTGCTGTGCCGGGGGACGACCCCCGGACCCCTGCGGTGTGCTGTGCCGGGGGACGACCCCCGGACCCCTGCGGTGTGCTGTGCCGGGGGACGACCCCCGGACCCCCGCGG
>Ga0209380_10000147_pt1 | contig 45239 bp, 34 predicted proteins | sample HubBroMetageWFT6_FD_188347 | JGI IMG/M metagenome (GOLD analysis project Ga0209380, IMG submission 188347) | Warmed and freeze-thawed soil microbial communities from the Hubbard Brook experimental Forest, New Hampshire - Hubbard Brook CCASE Soil... | ecosystem: Environmental > Terrestrial >...
GGAGTTGCTCGAAGCGGGAGTTCACTTCGGGCATCAGACGAAGCGCTGGAATCCCAAGATGAAGGAGTACATCTTCGGAGAGCGCAACGGGATCTACATTATTGACTTGCAAAAGACGCTGAAGATGTTTAAAGAGGCGTCGAAATTTGTCCAGGAACTGGCGGCTGACGGCAAGATTGTGCTGTTCGTCGGGACCAAGCGCCAGGCACAGGACGCGATTGCCGAAGAGGCTACGAAGTGCGGCGGCTTCTACATCAACCAGCGCTGGCTGGGCGGCCTGCTCACCAACTGGGTTACGGTGCAGAAGTCGGTGAAGAGGCTGAAGGAGCTCGACGAGATGGCCACGGATGGCCGCTACGAGCTGCTGCCGAAAAAAGAAGTGATCAAGCTGGAACGCGAGCGCAAGCACTTGCAGGCCAACCTGGCGGGCATCAAGAATATGAGCCGGTTGCCGGATGCGGTGTTTGTGATTGACTCGAACAAAGAGCAGATCGCGGTGCGCGAGGCGCGCAAGCTGGGCATTCCGGTGGTCGCGGTGGTGGATACGAATTGCGATCCCAGCGAAGTGGATTACGTGATTCCGGGCAACGACGATGCGCTGCGGGCGATCCGGCTGTTTACTTCGAAGATTTCGGAGTCGATCGCCGAGGGAGCGCAGTTGATGACCGACAAGCAGGTTGCCGACATGACGGCGGCGACCGAACAGGCCCAGGCTCGGGAATTGCAGCAGGCGGAAGACGCTGCGGCCGCGCTCGAGGTTCGAGCCCAGGAAGCTGCGGCTGCGTCTGATCTGGCGGACATCGGCGAAAACATCAGCATGGAAGAGGTGCTGGGTCCTGGGACGCATAAGAAGCCGGTGGCAAACGAAGATGCTGAGGTTGTGCCGAAGGTGGAGAGCCAGACGGTTTAAGAGCAGTGGCCAGTGGTCAGTGATCAGTGGCTAGTCAGAACAAACCGGGCGTTTGACATCAGACCCGCGCGGGTCATGCTTAGAAAATTCCCGGCGCGGGTCAAAGTTTGTAAGGCAGGTTGGAAGATCAGGGAAGGAACATTCTTAGCAATGAGCACTACTATGGCGAACATTTCTGCTGCACAAGTGAAAGATCTCCGGGAGAAGACCGGGGCTCCGATGATGGATTGCAAACAGGCTCTGACGGAAGCCAAAGGCGATATGGAGCAGGCGGTCGTCATTCTGCGGAAGAAGGGCGTTTCGGTTGCCGCGAAGAAAGCCACGCGGGTTACCAGCGAAGGCGCGGTCACCAGCTACATCCATGCCGGCGGGAAGATTGGTGTGCTGGTTGAGGTGAACTGCGAGAGCGATTTCGTGGCGCGCACCGACGATTTCAAGGAACTGGTGCACGATATCGCGATGCACATCGCGGCCAGCGATCCCAAGTTCGTGCGCAAGGAAGATGTGACCAAGGCGGATTTCGACCGCGAGAAAGAGATCTACATTGCGCAGGCCGTCGCCTCGGGTAAGCCGCAGAATATCGCGGAGAAGATGGTTGCCGGCAAGATGGAAAAGTTCTACGAGGAGGTCTGCCTGCTGGAGCAGCCCTTCATCAAGGACCAGACCGTGTCGATTGCGCAGCTCATTGCGGCGAAGATCGGCAAGCTGGGCGAGAACATCAGTGTGCGGCGCTTCGCGCGCTTTAAAGTGGGCGACGCGGGCGAGACCGTTGCTGTCACCAAGCCTTCGGAACAGAAAGCTGAGTAATTTTGGGGCGCCTGCGGGCGCCTTTTTTTTGTGTTTTGCGCGGGCTTCCAGGTTCGCTACAGCCGGCGGGACGCCGGCGCTACTATGACTACCCCTGCCTTTAAACGCGTTCTGCTCAAGATTTCCGGAGAGGCCCTGGCTGCCAATCAAGGGTTTGGCGTTGACACGGCACGCATCCACGAAGTGGCGGCTGAGCTTGCCGACGTGCATAAGCTCGGAGTGCAGCTTGCGATCGTGGTGGGCGGCGGCAACTTCTTCCGTGGCGTGGCCGATCAGGCTCGAGATATGGATCGGGTTTCCGCCGATCATATGGGGATGCTGGCCACGGTGATCAACGCGCTGGCGCTGCAGGATGCGCTGGAGAAGCAGAAGGTCTATACGCGCGTGCAAACGGCAATTGAGATGAACCAGGTGGCGGAGCCGTTCATCCGGCGGCGCGCCATACGGCATCTGGAAAAAGGCCGGGTAGTGATCTTCGCGGGCGGAACGGGGAATCCTTACTTCTCGACCGACACGGCGGCGTCCTTGCGCGCCATGGAGATCAAGGCGGATGTAATTCTGAAGGCGACCAAGGTGGATGGCATCTACGATGCCGATCCGATGAAGGTCGACGGCGCCAAGAAGTTCAACGACATCTCTTATATGGATGTTCTGAAGCTGGGGCTGAAAGTCATGGATTCCACCGCCATCAGCTTGTGCAAGGACAATAATCTTCCCATCATTGTGTTTAACCTGAATCAGCACGGGAATATACGCCGCGTGGTCAGCGGAGAGAAGATTGGGTCGCGGGTTAGCGCTTAAAAAGCTTTGGCCACGGATTCACACGGATTCTCACGGATTTAGTTTTAGATTTTTGGATCCGTGGTGATCTGTGTGAATCCGTGGCCAGTTTGGTGTTAGGTTTATAATTCAGCGTTTTGATTAATGTCATACGGAGCTGACTGATTATGGCTCAAGCGAGCATGGCCGCGATTCCGGGCCTGAAAGAAACATACGTACAACTGAAGACGCGGATGGACAAGGCGGTGGAAGACTTCCGCAAGGCGATGGCGGCAACGCGTACCGGTCGCGCCTCTGTGCACATGCTGGATAGCGTGAATGTGGACTATTACGGCTCGCAAATGCCGCTGAACCAGATTGCGCAGGTGCATGCGCCGGAGCCGCAGATGATTACGGTGCAGCCCTTTGATCCGTCGCAGGTGGGCGCGATCGAGAAGGCGATTCGGGGGGCGGAATTAGGGCTCAATCCGATGAACGACGGCAAGATGATCCGGGTGCCCGTGCCGGCGCTTACTCAGGAGCGCCGCCAGGAGATGGTGAAGCATCTGCACAAGGTGCTCGAAGAGCACCGCACCGCCGTGAGGAATATTCGCCGCGATGGCAACGATGCCATCAAGAAGGCGATGAAAGATAAGAAGATCACCGAGGACGACGAGAAGCGGTCGCTGGAGGAGATTCAGAAACTCACCGACGACGAAATCAAGAAGATGGAAGAGATGAGCAAAGCGAAAGAAAAGGAAGTACTGGAACTGAAATAGACTCGAATTCCGCCGTTCCGCTTGAAAACTAAAGTCCATGCTCTAAAAGCCCCGCGCTCCACGCGGTCTCTAAGTCACTGAAACTCCATCGCATAGCAGGTTTTCCGCGCCGCAATCGCGTTTGGTAACTAGTATTCTGGTTACGCGACATCCTCCCAAACTGCGGGTTTCCATTCTTCGTCAGGCAATTTGCGGTTCCCGATGAAGTGGGAGCCAAACCTTTGAACAGGAGTTTGCCATGAAACGAATTTATGGGATTGCTCTTTTGCTCGCGGTTTCGATACTGGGCGCGAGCTGCGGCACGGGGTCGAACTCAGGCACTTCGCCATCCTCGCAACCGGCGAGTGTGTTTGTGACCGGCGAAGACGCTCCGCTGCCCTCGGTGGTCGGCTTTGATGTGACCATCAACTCCATCATTCTCACCGGCAGCAAGGGGTCGCCGCTAGTGTTGTCTACGCCTACTACGGTGGATTTCGCGCGGCTTCTGGGCTTGCGGTCTCCACTGGCGTTCAACTCCGTTCCCCCGGACACCTACACCAGCGCTACGTTTAGTTTGTCGAACCCCGCGATCACCTGGGTGGATATGAGCACCACGCCACCGTCGATCGGGGCGCCTATCAGCGCCTACTTCAGCCCCACAACCGGCACGACCTCGCAGACCACCGTCACGGTGAATTTCCCCGCGCCGATGGTTGTGGAGAGCAATGGCCTGGCCGGGCTGAGGATGGAATTTGACATTCGGCAATCGGTCGCAGTTAACAGCAACGGGCAGGTCACGGGCGCGGTGAATCCGGTTATCTATGCCAAGGCGGTGCAAGCCAGCGATCCCAATGGGCAGGTCACCGATCTTACAGGTGGGCTGGTTTCGGTAAACGCGGCCGGCGATTCGTTCTTGCTACAGGGTCCGTATGGACGCCAGTTGACGATTTACGTCAATGGCGACACTCAGTTCAACAGCGGATGGAGCATCAACAATCTGGCGACTCCAGCGTTTGTTGGAGTGCAGGGATCGTTCCAGGCTGATGGCAGCCTCATGGCGAACAACGTGGAAGTCATTACCACTTCGCAGACCTTCCTCTCGGGCCGGGTGTTGGCTGTGAACCCGACGTCAGGCGCGGCGCAGCAGATCACGCTCTGGGTGGGCGAGACGGGTGCTGACCTGGTCAACGATGTCGACACTATTCAGACCATCAACGTGAGCGCGGTGACACAGTATGACATTTGCTTCTTCGACAATCTGTTCACCAACGCTCTGTTCAACGACTCCTCGGTGATTGTGGGCCAACGCGTTTTCATCGGCGGCAGCTACTCCAACAGCGTCTTTACGCCGCAGATGATCTCGCTGCGCTTCCAGGGCGTGTATGGAACGCTGAACAGCGGCAGTGTGAACATCGCCAGCGGCAATATTGGAACCTTCCAACTGCAGAATAACGGGTTGATCGGTTATTCGCTGGGTGGCGCGCCGCTGACGGTGGCTACATTCAACGCCACGCTGTTCGTCAACACGACGGGTTTGAGCGCGCTGCAATCCGACGGCTCGATTCCGTTGGTGGCTGGCGGTCTGCTGTTCGTGAACCCGATTGACAGCACGCCTATCATGGCGGCGGCGGTAGTAGACGACCGGCAACCGACGCAATAAGCCGGCAACGTCCGGGAACACTTACAACGGGTGGCCGCGAGGCCGCCCGTTTTCTTTTGCTGGCCGTTTTCTTTTGATACACCAGGGGCTTTCCCGCGGAATCACCTTATAATTGAATTCTGGAAGATGAGTGTGCGACGAAGATTCAAGTCGATCCGCGGCAATCCGGTTATAGGGGATTTTGTGCGCGAAAGTGGCGAAGTCGGGCGCTGGCTGGCGGAAAGCTTGCGGAGCTTCGCTCCTGGACAGCCGAGGGCGGCTGTCCCCACACGAGCCTTTACCGGTCTGGCGGCGAATTCCCGAACATTAACGTGCTCGGATCAGAAAAACTTTGCGATCTGGGCAACTCCGCCACGCTTTATTCCGTCTTGGTGGAGGTGGAGTTAGCCAAGCCCTTTCCATGAAGCCACCGGCAAGAGTGGCCGCTTGGACGCTTTCTGTTTTTCTACCGTATAATGATCGTTTTCCTATATCCCAGAGGCTGAGGTAGTAGCGATTCATCTTTGCTCTCATCAAAAAATTGCTGTGTCCGGGCGCGGCCACCGTTCTTCCGCCTCTGCGCATTCCCCATCTTCTTCATTCCTACGGCTTTGCCGGAGGATGAGCGGGTTGGGGTGGATGCTGGGGATCGCGCTGGCGCTGCTTTCTGCCTCGGCAAGCTGGGCGCAGAGCGACGTTATTTCTGAGATCAATGTTACGGGCAATCGCCGAATTCCCTCCGAAACCGTCAAGGCCCGTATCTTCACGCATGCTGGCGATATTTATGATCCCGCTGCCCTGGAGCGTGATTTCAACTCGCTATGGAACACAGGTTATTTCGAGGATATCCGCTTTAGCCGGGAACAGACTCCGAAAGGGTGGCGGCTGATTATCCAGGTCAAGGAAAAACCGACCATCCGCGAGATCAATTATGTAGGCCTGAGTTCGGTTTCGACCAGCGATGTGCTCGACCGCTTCAAAGAAGCGAAGGTTGGATTATCGGTAGAAAGTCAATACGACCCCACGAAAGTGAAGAAAGCGGAAGTGGCGATCAAAGGACTGCTGGCCGAACACGGGCGGCAGTTCTCCACCGTCCGCACGGAAATACGGCAGATTCCGCCGGCTGCGATCGGGGTCACGTTTGTGGTGAAGGAAGGTCCGAAGGTCAAGGTCGGCAAGATCAAGTTTGAAGGCAATAAGAACGTCAGGTCGCGGGTGCTGCGTTACGCCATGAAGAACCTGCGGCCCATCGGAGTTCCGCACTCGATCTTCCTGGAAAACATCTTTGCCCGGACCTACGACGCCACCAAGCTGGACGAAGATACGGAGCGGGTCCGCAATGAATACCAGAATCGTGGCTATTTCAAGATGAACATTGTGGGCGAGCCCAAGACCGAAATTCACGATACCGGACACGCCGGCGCCCACGTCCCGCTGCTGCAGGGAGGGAAGGGCAAGTCTGTCGACATCACGATGATCGTCGACGAGGGCGAGCGCTACACGCTGGGTGGAATCACGTTCAAGAACAACAAGGCGGTGCAGAACGTGCGGGCGCTGCGATCCCTGTTTCCCATCAAAGACGGAGATGTCTTCAGCAAGGAGAAAATCGCCAAGGGCCTGGAGAACCTTCGGAAAGCCTACGGCCAGTTGGGCTACATCAACTTCACTTCCATTCCAGACACCAGGTTTGACGACGATAAGAAGCTGATCTATCTCGATGTTGACGTGGACGAAGGCAAGGCGTTTTACGTGCGACGGATCGAGTTCCAGGGCAACACTACCACCCGCGACAAGGTGATCCGGCGCGAGATCGCGCTCGAGGAAGGCAACGTTTACAACGCGCATCTATGGGAGATGAGCCTGCTGCGTTTAAATCAACTGGGATACTTCGACCAGTTGAAGCCGGATGATCCGAACGCCACGATCCGCCAACTGGATGAGAAAGACGGGCTGGTCGACCTGACGCTGAAGGTCCATGAAAAGGGTAAGAACAGCGTCGGCCTTAACGGAGGCGTGAGCGGACTGGAAGGCGCTTTTGTGGGAATCAACTACGCCACCAACAACTTCCTCGGCCTGGGTGAGACGCTTCAGGTGCAGCTGAACGCCGGAAACCTGGCGAAAAGCGTTCGGTTCGGCTTTACGCAGCCCTACATGTTTGACCGGCCGCTGCAGTTTGGTTTCAATGTGTACTATCAGCAGACCAAGTACGATCAGGCGCGGCAACTGTCCATTCTTGGGGGACAGACCCTGAATCTGCCCAACGCCGTGCTGCAGAACCTGCAAAACTACACGCAACAGAGCGCGGGGTTCACTTCATCATTGGGCTACCCGCTACACCGCTCTTTCAAACGCGTGGGTATTACCTATTCGTTCGACCGATCCTCGTTGGCGGCGCTGAGCTCGGCATCCAAGAATTTGTTCGAATTCCTGGCCTTCCGAGGTATTTCCGGGCCCAGCGCGCTGGAAGGCATCATCACCAGCAAGATCTTCCCCAACTTTTCCTTTAATACGCTGGACAGTCCAATCTCACCCCATCACGGAAATCAATTTACGCTGGGAGCGGAAATTGCCGGACTCGGAGGGACCATTCGATCGGTCCGGCCCATTGTTCAGTACAAGAGATTCATTCCCATGCAGAACCGGCGCAATGCTTTTGGCTTTAACGTTCAGGGATCGTTTATCACCGGATTTGATGGTTTGGTTGCGCCGCCGTTCCAGCGTGCTTACATGGGCGGCGAGAACGATCTGCGCGGGTTTGACATACGTTCTGTATCGCCGGTGGCGTTCCTGCCGAACGTGGGATCGATCACACTGACCAATCCCGACGGAACGCCTGTGCCCAGGGACCCGCAGAATCCACGGGCGGGGAATGTGACCATACCGATTCCGGTCGATCAGATCACATTTCCGGGCGGCGATCTGAGCATAGTGACCAATGCGGAGTACCGCATCACGATCTATGGGCCAGTAGCGCTGGCTCCGTTTGTGGACTTGGGCATTGATCCTATCGTGCGGAAATCGCAATTGCAGATTGCACAAGAGCAATACGATATTGTGACTGGAACGCCTGTCGGGTGTCCCACACTTTCGCAGACTGCCACGGCCAATACCTGCGTTCCGGGCAGCATCTTGAACCCGCTGCCATCGCAATATCTGGGAGTTTTGGGCACAACCAACTGGCGTCCGAGGATGTCCACCGGGCTTGAACTGCAAATGTTCCTGCCCGTGATCAACGCACCCTTCCGGATTTACTGGGCATACAACCCGCTGCGCCTGGACAACGCGGCGAACCCGCCGATACCGATTACGCGGAGCATGTTTCCTTCGGGGGATGCTGAAGCGGCTGGCAACTACACTTACAACCTGGCCAAGAACGCCTATTCCCCGAGTTTCCTGCTGCGGGAGCCGCGCAAGACGTTTCGGTTCACAGTGGCTACGACATTCTAAGGAACTTGGCAGCGCTGAAACTACGTTTGACGGGGGTTGAGGAGGCTCTCTATAATCGGGTTGATCCACACCATTGCAGAAAGTTGATAAGGGGTGGACGACACGTCCGCAACCCTGGCGTGTTAGGCTGGCAATCCAGTGCGCGCCACGTCTCCAAGTGCGCCTGACGGCGGTTGTTGCGAGAAGCGCAAGACTGAAGACCCCGTGAGTACGGGCCAGCGTAGCCTGAAGAGGGTAATCTGAGTTCTTCCCGGACCCGTATTTACCGGAACCATATTCCAAGGAGTTTAAGCGATCCAATGACAAGCAAGTTTCTGCGGTCCATCCTCGCCATTGCGGCATTCTCGATGATTTCCGCATGGGCTCAAACCGGTGTTGCCGCTCCAGCGGGTGCTGCCAGTGCGTCCGCAGCCGCAGCGGTCTCGCCAACTATCACAACTGGTACGGGCTCCAAGCTCGGAACGATCAACATTGAACAAGCCGTGATTGGTTCGAACGAAGGTCAGCGCGACTTCGAAGCCCTGCGCAAGAAGCTGGAGCCGAAACAAAACGAGCTGAAGTCTCAGAACGACGAACTCGAAGGCCTACAGAAGCAACTCCAGGCTCAGGGCGACAAGCTGAATGAGGATGCTCGCGCCACTCTGGTCAAGCAGATCGAGACCAAGAAGAAGTCTTTTGATCGCTCCGTACAGGACGCTCAGGAAGATGCGCAGAATCAGCAGAAGGAGATTTTTCAGCGCATTCTGCAGAAGATGGCGCCGGTGATCGTGAAGCATGCGCAGGAAAACGGTTTCGCCATGATTGTCGACACATCGAATCCCTGGCCACAAAGCCCGATACTCTGGTATGGCGAACAAGGAGACATCACCAAGTCTGTGGTGGACCTCTATAACACGCAGTCTGGCGTGCCCGCACCAGCCGCAGCGGCAGCCAAGCCCGCGGTTCCGAAGCCGGCAGCGCCCAAGCCAGCTGCTCCGGCGTCAACTACGCCCCCGAAGTAGTTTTTTGGGGACACCGAGTGTGTCAGAAAGGTTCCTAGAGGCCGCGTTCAAGCGCGGCCTTTTTTCTCTGTCCCGCATGGTCTCGCGCAGCCGGTTCAGGTGTCCTTAGCAGTAACGCATTCCACTAAGGAGGGCACCATGTTTGACGACACCCTTAACTCGTCATGGGACGAGCGTTCGCGCCGCGGATTGACCACCTTGACATCGTTCGGATTGCAGGCTCTGGCTGCTGGCATCTTGATCGTGTTGCCACTGCTCCGGCCAGCGGGCTTGCCATTGTTTCGCCAGCTCTCGACGCCGGTCAGTGTGGGGCAACCTTTAGCCGACGCGCCCGCGGTGCGAGCACAGGCGGGAGCAAATACGGCTGCGCCGCGCAGTGCGAGCATCTTTCTCAGACCGTCTCCGCGGTTTCGGACCGACCTCCCGACGGTCGGCGATGATGGGCCGCCGGTTGCATCATCTGGTATGAACCTCCCGGGATTCAAAGGTGATCCAGGCGGAGTGTTCGATTCGATGGGGAGCGGCACTCCTCCGGCTATGCCAGCAAGACCGATCACTATTGCCCGTCCGGTTTCCATTTCGCACATGAGCGAGGGAGATCTGGTTCACAAGATTCTCCCGACCTATCCGCCGCTCGCACGAGTTGCACGCCTTCAGGGTCAGGTCGTGCTGCAGGCGGTGATCAGCAGGCAGGGCGCGATTGAGAATCTTGGAGTCCTGGCTGGTCATCCCATGCTCGTTCCGGCGGCGATTGAGGCTGTCCGCCAATGGCGTTACCGGCCGTACATCCTGAACGGGGAACCCGTCGAGGTGGAAACGCAAATCACGGTGAACTTCTCGCTCATGGAAAACTAGCTCGGGAGTAGCCCAAGCGTAACCTGAGCGCGCGCGCCCCTCCCGCTATAATCGAGCGCAGTGGCGACAACTGTAGAAGTTCTGAGCCGCGTGGCGACCCGCCCCACATGGGCGGAAGTGTCCCTGACCACTCTGCGGCAAAACTTTCGCACGGTGGCAAAGCATGCCGGCGCGGGCGTAACGGTGTGCGCGGTGGTGAAGGCCGACGCTTACGGCCACGGCGCGGTGGAATGCTCGCGCGCTCTGCAAGCGGAAGGCGCGACCTGGTTGGGAGTTACATCGCTCGATGAGGCGATCCCGCTGCGGGAGGCGGGCATCGAGTCGCGAATTTTATTGATGACCGGGTTCTGGCGCGGCGAAGAGAGCGAGATCGTGCGGCTGCGCCTCACGCCTACGGTGTGGGAACCCTGGCACGTCGAGTCTCTGGAGAATGCTGCGGCTGGAGCGGTACGGCAGGCTGTGCACTTGAAGGTGGATACAGGAATGGGCCGGCTGGGGGTGGCGCTGGCCGAACTTCCTGCGGTTCTGAAAGCCCTCAGCGCGGCTCCGCATCTTGTTCTCGAAGGGCTTTCGACCCACCTGGCTTCTTCGGAAATCATGGATGCGCCTTCGGTGGCGGAGCAGGAGCACCGCTTCGCGGAAGCGCAACGCATGGTGCGAGCAGCTGGGTTTGATCCGACTCTTGTGCACATGGCTAATACCGGCGCGCTGATCTCGCGCCCCGAAACGTGGAACAACATGGTGCGTCCGGGCGTGGCACTCTATGGATATTACTTGCCGTTCCAGCGAGCGGGCAGGGAAGTGAGCGGCGGCACGCTGCGGCTAGGGGTGAAGCCGGTGCTGACCTGGAAGACGCGCATTCTCTCCATGCGCGATTTTGCCGCTAATCAGGCTCTGGGCTACGGCGGAACTTATGTGACCAGAGCGCCGGCGCATGTTGCCGTGCTGCCCGTGGGATACGCAGATGGATATAACCGGCAGCTTTCGAATCGCGGCCGCGTGATCGTTCGCGACCACTATGCGCCCATCATCGGCAGCATCTCGATGGACCTGACGCTGGTGGATGTTACAGGCATTCCCGGGATCGCTGTCGGTGATGAGGTAATCCTGCTCGGGACCCGCGACGGTTTGAGCGTCGATGCTCTCGAGCACGCGCGGCTGGCGAACAGTTCACCCTACGAGATTCTCTGCAATATTTCCAAGCGCGTGCCGCGAAGGTACGGGAACTGACTGCCGCTTACACCGTCTGACGTTTTCTGGCTTCCATGTACTTGCGCAGGACGGCGTTCATCGTGGTCTGGTAGCCGCGGCCGTGCTTGCGGAAAAACGTCAGCACGTCGGGATCAACGCGCAAGGTAATCTGTTTCTTCGGCCCAGGCCAGAGAATCGCGTTCTTAAAGAAGTCGGGCCCCATCTTTGGGATATCGGAATAGTCGATGTCTTCGTCGCGCATCGCGTCAATGCGCTTCCAGTCCGTTCTGGAGGGCCTTTTCATATTCTTTGCGCTCTTCATGATCCGCCCTTCTCAGCGAAATGATGCGGATGGTCCCGGGTATTGGCTCCGCGAACGCCACAAAAGAGATGCGACCCTTGATCGTGCCAATGCCAATCCATCGCTCCTCGCCATAGTCCTCGCGAGTGTCGGGCCGGACAAGGAGGGGACTGCGGAACAGTTCCTCTGCCCAAGCGAAGTCGAAGCCATGCTTTCGGATGTTGGCATGGCTCTTGGCTTCGCCCCATTCAAAATCCTTTGTAACTCCAAATGTACTTACAGTTCAAGTAAGCTTCGCGTGGGCCGACCCCCCTTACTTGAATATCGCGTTAGGCGTAATCCTCGGTGACGGACGTCACAATCCGGGGAGATTTCTAATGAATATCCCGTTTAAGGACCAAATGCTTGGCACCAACCGTTCAATATGACCGTTGAATGGCGGCGCCTGAGCGATGCGATTTCAGCTTGTTACACTAGAAGGTTGACCATGCCCTCGCGCTACGCACAATGGATGTATGACTGGGAACACCGGCTTACTTCGGTGGACAACAACCGCGTGGTGCGTCCGCTGGAGTGGGGCTTGGAATATGCCCGGGACTGGCCTTGCCGGAATGGCTGGCAGCCGGGGCAGGCCGCGGATGATCCCGGGAAGTTCCTGATTGATTTCAACCGGCGTATCGTCGCTGCGAGTGATGAGTTTTACTCTTATACGCGGCCAAACGATTTCAGGCTGGAGAAGCGTGAAGTGCAGGTTTTCTCCACGCGTGAAGTTCCCGATCCGAAGCTCGAAGCCAAGGTGAAAGGAACGTTGGCCGAGTTCTTGCGGTTCACTGCGCCGGTGAAAACGCCTTATTCGGAAAACAATCTGGTGAATGCGCGCTGGTTTCCTGCGCGCGGACGCCGCGCCATCGTTCTTCTGCCGCACTGGAATGCAGATGCGCTTGCCTACGTGAGCCTCTGCAAGCTGCTGAACATGCTGGGAATCGCGGTGTTGCGGTTGAGCATGCCTTATCACGATATTCGCATGCCGGCCGAGACCAGTCGCGCGGATTATGCCGTCTCCGCCAACATCGGCCGCACGCTCGATGCGGTGCGGCAGGGCGTGGTGGATGTTCGCTGCTGTCTCGATTGGCTGGAGCAACAGGGCTACAGCAAGCTGGGCATCGTGGGCACGAGTCTAGGCTCCTGTTACGCGTTCATCGCCGCGGCGCATGATCCGCGCATTCGCGTCGCGGCGTTCAATCATGCTTCAACTTATGTTGCCGATGTAGTGTGGCATGGGCAATCGACCCGGCACATCCGGCAGGGAATGGAATCGCAGATCACGCTGGAGACATTGCGAAAGTCCTGGCTCGCCGTTAGTCCCATGGCGTACTTCAATCAATTTTCCCGCTGGCCGCGGAAGTCGCTCATCATTTATGCGAAGTACGATCTGACTTTCCTGCCCGAACTTTCGCGCGATGTGGTGGAGGAGTTTGAGCGCCACGGGCTGGATCACAAGGTTGTTGTGCTGCCCTGCGGCCACTACACCATGGGCGAGACGCCCTACAAATATATGGACGGGTGGCAACTGGCTTCGTTTTTGCGAACAGCGTTCGAGGGCTAGGACGGCTAGGCGGTAGAATGTGGGCATGGCGACTGATCGCATAATTGACTCCGAATCGGTGATGGAGTACCGGCTCGGCGAGTTTGTGATCAGCACAAGCCGTGAGCGCCTGAGTCTGGATGTGGTTCACAGTTTTCTCACGAATTGCTATTGGGCCAAAGGCATTCCGCGGGAGATTGTGGCGCGGTCGATCGAGCATTCCCTGTGCTTCGGTATTTATGAAGGCAGCGGCGCGCAAGTTGGTTTTGCCCGCGTGGTCAGCGACTTTGCCACGGTTGCCTACTTGGGCGACGTATTTGTTCTGGAATCGCATCGCGGGCGCGGCTTGAGCAAGTGGCTGATGCAATGCGTCATGCAGCATCCGGCACTGCAGCATCTGAGGCGCTGGATTCTGTTGACTCGCGACGCGCACGGACTCTATTCACAGTTTGACTTTACTCTAGTGAGCGCTCCAGAACGCTATATGGAACTTCACCAGCCCGAAATATACAAGACGCCCCAGGAAACCGAGATATGAAGAACTCCTCAGGTTCAACGAAGATGTATCGCCCTTTGTACGAAGCCGATCCGCAGATTGCCGCTGCCATCGACAACGAAACGCGCCGCCAGCATGAAGGCCTGGAGCTGATTGCTTCGGAGAATTTCGTCAGCGAAGCCGTGCTCGAAGCCGCAGGCTCGGTGTTCACTAACAAGTATGCCGAGGGATATCCAGGCAGGCGTTACTACGGTGGCTGCGAATTCGCGGATGTGGTCGAGAACCTGGCGCGCGACCGTGCGAAGCAGTTGTTCGGCGCGGAGCACGCCAACGTGCAACCGCACGCCGGATCGCAGGCCAACATGGAGGCTTATGCGGCCGTGCTGCAGCCCGGCGACACGATTCTCGGGTTGAACCTGGCCCATGGCGGCCATCTCACGCACGGGCATCCGCTGAATTTCTCGGGGAAGACCTACAAGATCGTCCCTTACGGAGTGACGAAAGAGACGGAGACGATTGACTATGACGCGCTGGAAAAGCTGGCTGAAGAGCACCGGCCGAAGCTGATCATCGGTGGGGGCAGCGCCTATCCCCGCATCATCGATTTCGCCCGCATGCGGCAGATCGCGGACAAAGTGGGCGCACTCTTTCTGGTCGATATGGCGCATTTTGCCGGGCTGGTTGCGGGCGGCGCGCATCCTTCGCCCGTGCCGCATGCTCACATTGTGACCTCCACTACGCACAAGACTCTGCGAGGGCCGCGAGCGGGCATGATTCTTTCCAAGGCCGAGTTCGCGGCAGCGATCGATAAAGTGGTTTTTCCTGGAATGCAGGGCGGCCCGCTGATGCACATCATCGCGGCCAAGGCGATCTGCTTTCAGGAGGCGATGCAGCCTGAGTTCCGGGACTACGCGAAGCAAGTCGTGGCCAACGCCAAGGTGCTGGCCGAAACGCTGGCCGCAGAGGGCTTCCGCGTCATTTCAGGCGGGACCGATACGCATGTGATGCTGGTCGATGTATTTTCCAAGGGCATGCTGGGCAGCGAGGCCGAGAAGGCGCTGGGCGAGGCTGGAATCACCGTCAACAAGAATGCCATCCCGTTCGATGTGAACCCGCCGATGAAGCCGAGCGGCATCCGCATTGGCACGCCGGCACTGACCACGCGTGGAATGAAAGAAGCGGAGATGCGGCAGGTCGGGCGCTGGATCGCGGAAGCACTGCTGCAGCGCACCGATGCGGTGGTGCTAGAGAGAGTTCGGAAAGAAGTCCTCGAGTTGTGCGAGGCATTTCCCCTCTACGCCGAGCGCCGGGCCAAAGCACAGGCTGAAGTCCGGGCTTAGCTCCTTTGCATTGTAATGGATTCCATTACGCTGTAATATGGCGTCATGTCCACCACCCGAACGTCCCGTGTTTACACGATCAGTCTCCCGCCTGATTTGGCGCTGAAAGCAGAAGCTCTTGCCAAGCGCGACAGCCGGACCATGAGCGAACTCTTCCGCGAAGCTTTTCGCAGCTATTATGCGCAGCAGGCGCGACGGACGCTGGAGGAGATCGGCGAGTATGCGGCCAGCCGGAATCCTGGCTATGCCGAGGCGGACGTGCCTCGCCTCATCAAACAGATTCGCCGCGGTAAACCTGCCCCTCGCCTCGCGCGGACTCATCGGTGATTGTGGTTCTGGATACGAATGTGTGGATTTCCGCGCTTCAGTTTGCCGATCGCCGCGGGACGCCCACACGGGCGCTTGAAAAGGCGATGAGCGAGGACATAATTGCCACTTGCCCAGAGATTGAGGCGGAAATACTGCGGGTCCTGACGCGGAAATTCCTGTGGGAACCGAATCGCGCCGATGCCGCCCTGGAAGCCGTATTGACTCGAGCTATTCGTGTAAGACTTCGTGGGACTGTGAAGGTATGCCGCGACCCTGACGACGATATGTTTCTGGAGTGCGCCGCCCGCGCGAACGCCGATCTGCTAATCGCGGGAGACAGGGATCTGCTAGTTCTTGGTTCTTACAAAGGGACGCGCATCCTTACTCCTGCGGGATACGTTAGCGGCCTTGGCTAAAAGCCCGAAGTCCGGGGCTAGTAGGCCTTCTGCAATTCTGCTGTGAAGCCGCGCACTCTCTGTGGTTAAATGCCTTCGGTGAAGATCGCCATCGACATCCGGCGGATGACCGAGTTTGGCGTCGGGACTTACATCCGCAATATCGTGCGGACTCTGGGCCGGCTTGATCGCGAGACCATATATTTCCTCATCGGCTCTCCCGCCAAGGTCAAGGAAATCGGCCCTCTGCCCCCTAACTTTCACACTATTCCGCTGGGTGAGCCGGAACGGTCCTGGAAGAGCTTCCGGGAGTTCCGCACAATTGTGAAGCGGCTGGAATGCGATCTGGTGCATATCCCAAACCTCTTTTCCATTCCGCGCGGGCTGCCGTGCCCTTACGTGATGACGGTGCACGACATGCTGGAGCATCTGTCGCGGGTGCGGCAGCAGAAAGGCTTTTGGGGGTCCTTGCACTTCCAGTTGACCAAGCGGGTTTTGCGGGGAGCGGCACGCATCTTCGCGGTCTCAAACTTTACCAAGCTTGAAGTGGAGAAGCTGTTCGGTATTCCCGCGGGGCATATCGAGGTGGTTTACAACGCGATTGATGAGCGGTTCCTTCACGGACACACCAGCGCGGCCGACCGTCAGTTGATTGCCGAGCGCTATCAGGTGACTTATCCCTTCCTGCTCTATGCCGGCAGAATCAGTCCGCACAAGAACGTTGTACGCATGATCGAAGCTTTCTCCGCGCTGAAGACGGAGTTGGAAAAAGATCAGGTCTATCCTGACCTGAAGCTCATCATTATTGGAGACGACGTTTCCGGCAATCCCGACTTGCGGCGGACCGTGATCCGCAGCGGCGTGCAGAATGATGTGCGTTTCCTGGGATTCGTGCCCATCGAAGTGCTGCGTACTTTTTACGATGCAGCCAAGATCTTTGTGTTCCCGTCGTTGTATGAAGGGTTCGGCCTGCCGCCCCTGGAGGCGATGGCCTACGGCACTCCGGTCGTGACCTCAAACGCGTCGTCGCTTCCTGAGGTGGTGGGCAATGCGGCGGTGCTCGTCCATCCGGAGAACGTTTTCGAAATCATGCGGGCGCTGCACCGTGTGCTTCTGGATCAGCCGCTGCGCGAGAAAATGAAGGAGCGCAGCTACCGGCAGGTGACAAAGTTTTCCTGGGAAAAGTCCGTGCGCAGGATCATGGAGGTCTATCAGGAAGTCGCCGGTCCGCGAGGGAATGTGGAATCCCACGGCCGGCCCGCTTCCACGGGTGCCAAGCCGACGGCAGGCGTGGCATGATCCGGCGAGCTTCCCGCCAGGTATTTGCACGAAACTCGAGCTGCGTGGGATCTACTTCAGCAGGGGCTGACCCGGTGAGGCGATGGCGAGCTTGTGCAGTTTGGCGGTGACCCGGGTGCGGTCGGCGTCGGTCTGGGCAGAAGCGAGACGCTTCCGCAGGGTAGTAATCTTGTGTTGACGGGCGCGGCGCCGGCGAATCTCCGGCCGGCGGCTGGGTGCTGACATGGTGTGCTCCTGAAAGTGAATTAAAAACAAATGAACTTGCGGCAGCCGGACCTGTAAGCCGAATTCTGTCCGCCAGATTGCTCCAGCGGGACGGTCATTCCTCTGGGCCACGCATCGCTGCGGGGCTCTAGCGACCTACCCGAAGGTTGGACGCACCGAGCCGGCACGTGTTCGCAACCATGATTCGTGAAAATCAGGCCCCGAACTCCCTTCCTATTTGGTCTTGCTCCGTGTGTGGTTTGCCATGCCCGCTGCATTACTGCCGCGGCGGTGCGCTCTTACCGCACCTTTTCACCCTTACCCTCATCCCGAAAGATGCGGGCGGTTTATTTTCTGTGGCACTTTCCGTCGGACGGGCTTGAACCCGGCCTCCCGGACGTTATCCGGCACACCGCTCTGCGGAGTTCGGACTTTCCTCTCCCCGCGTCCGAAGACGCAGAAAGCGACCGTCCGGTCCAGCTGCCAACACAATCATTATATGCGATTGCCGGGCTCTCGGGCTTCAGGCTTCGGCTCTCGGGCTTCAGCTTTCTCTTAGCGGGCCGGCTCACCGCTTCGCATCTGATTTGAGACTCTCTTGCTGTTAGACTTGTCCGCAAGCGGGCGATGCTGAGGCTGCGTTCTTGCCGAAGCCCGAAGCCCGTCCCATGAACATCGCTGAAGCCATTCGAATCGCTCTGCAGTCGCTGTGGGTGAACAAGCTGCGCTCGGTGCTGACGCTGCTCGGCGTCGTCATCGGAGTGGCTGCCGTTATCGCCGTCGTCACCTTCGTCTCCGGTATCAACGACTACGTGGCCCAGAAGATATTCAATCTGGGTGCGGACGTTTTCCTGATCTTCAAAGTTTCTCCCGCCGTCACCAACGTGGACCACTTCCTGGAGGCTGAGAAGCGCAAGGACCTGACGATAGAGGACTACCAGGCTGTGGCAGACGCCTGCCGGCATTGCCTATTAGTTGCCGCCTCCACTCGTAACGAAAGCGGTCACGTCAAGTACAACGGGCAAGAGATCAACGATACGCTGATAAGAGGAATCACTCCTGGGATGCCCACGATTCTGGATACGGACCTGAGCGTGGGCCGCATGCTGAATCAGACTGACTTGGATAACCGGTCTCCGGTTGCCGTGGTGGGAAACGACATCGTCGAACATCTGATGGCGGGTGTCGATCCGCTGGGCAAGGAAATCCGCATCGACGGTTGGACCTACCAGGTCATTGGCGTGGGCACGAAGAAGGGCACCACGCTGGGGCAGAGCGCTGACAATTACGTGATGATTCCCATGACGGCAGGCCTGAAGCAATATGGATCCCACAACAATAGTCTGCGGATTGCGGGCAAGGCGGCCAGCGCGGGTGTCCCACTCAACGAGGCCGTCGACGAAGCGCGCGCCGCTCTTCGCGCCAGGCGGCATGATCCCCTCGGCGGCGACGACAGCTTCGACATCGAGACCAATTCGAGCCTGCTCGGCATCTGGACTGACTTCAGTCAGACCTTCTTCATCGCCACCATCGGTATTGCCGCCATCTCTTTGGTCGTAGGCGGCATTGTGATCATGAACATCATGCTGGTATCGGTGACCGAGCGCACCCGCGAGATCGGCATTCGTAAAGCGCTCGGGGCGCGGCGCGAGGATGTATTGATGCAGTTTCTGATCGAGTCAGTAACTCTGGCACTCGCAGGCGGTGCCCTGGGTGTATTGCTGGGAGTGGCGATCGCACTATCCGTAACCCTGCTGATCGGGATGCCCTCGGCGATCAAGCTTTGGGCTGTGGCGGCCGGACTGATTGTATCGGCAAGCGTCGGGGTGTTCTTCGGAGTCTATCCCGCGCGCAAAGCCGCGAAGCTGGATCCGATTGTGGCGTTGCGGTTCGAAACGTAAAGAATTTAGCAATTGGGCAATCGGGTGATTGTGCAATTGAAAACCAGTTGGTTTTGAATGGCTTTCAATCGCTAAATCACCCAATCGCTAAATCACTCAATTTCCTATGATTCGCAAAGACGAATTCGGCGAGATTGTCCAGATGGCGACCGACACCATCCGCGGCAACAAGATGCGCTCGTCGCTAACCGTGCTGGGAATCGTGATTGGCGTCGCCATGGTGATCGGCGTCTCATCCATAGGGCGAGGGTTGGACGATAACGTCCGCGACGTGGTCGCCAGCGTCGGTTCCAACATCATCTTTGCTTATCATTTGGAGCCGTTCACTTTCGGGCGCCCCACCGAAGAAATGCGCATACGCAAGAAGTTGACCTTCGAGGACGCGGAGGCGGTCAGCCAACTGCCGCATGTGAAGGCCGCAGGCGCGCTGATTCAGTTTCTCCGCCCCGAGCTGGGAGTCGGCACCTTCGCGGTGAAATATCAGGATCGCAAGGCCAAGAACACCATCCTCGAGGGCGATACGGCTTCTATGAAGGACGTTATTGACCTGCGGCTGCAGGCTGGAAGGTGGTTCACAGAAACTGACGACGAGAGGCGTGCCACGGTCATCCTCCTCGGTCACGATACGGCGGAAGAACTATTCCCGGTGGAGAATCCCCTGGGCAAGGAAATCAACATCGAAGGGCGTTTGTTTGAAGTGATTGGCGTCGCCTCGAAAGAGAAATCTGTTTTTGGAGGCGGAAAAAATCCCGATGACAACCGGGTCTTTTTTCCGCTCACTACCTTCAGAACCCTTCACCCCGAGCTGAAGGACCACTGGATTGTGGTCAAAGCCACGTCCCACGACGATATGCCGAAGGCCGTCGATGAGATTCGCGAGCTGCTGCGGCGGCGACGGAGAGTTGCCAACGAGAAGGCCGATAATTTTGCCGTCTTCACTTCGGACTCCATCTCGGACGTCTGGAATCAGCTCACGGGCATGTTGTTTGTAGGGATGTTCGCCATTTCGAGCGTCGGGTTGATTGTTGGCGGCGTGGGTGTGATGAACATTATGCTGGTAAGCGTCACCGAGAGAACGCGCGAAATCGGCGTTCGCAAAGCTATTGGCGCACGCAAGCGGGATATCCTTTTGCAGTTCACCCTGGAGGCGATCATTCTCACTGCTGTAGGCGGGGCAATTGGGATTCTGCTGGGCGCGATCATCGTCTGGATTATTCCTGCGCTCTGGCCCTCGCTGCCTGCCCATATGTCGCTGTTCTGGACCATGTTCGGGTTTGTTTCCGCCGCGGGAACTGGTCTGATCTTCGGTATTTATCCGGCATGGAAGGCCGCGAACCTCGATCCGATTGAGGCGCTGCGTTACGAGTAGCGCCGCCGTCCCATCGACTTCGCTCAGGGCAGGCTACGGCGGTTCCAGCGGGCGGTCCTCCCGCCGCCGTGCCGGCGAGACGCCGGCGCTACTCAGCTCGACAATGACTGCATGATTGATTCCATCCTTAGACTAGTTCAGATCGTCGCGGTTATCGGCACCGTCTCCAGCGCTGCCTACTATCTCCTCTGTCTTTGGAGTGCAGCGAGATTCCTGCGCGAACGGCAAGCCCCGGGCCAAGCTTCTGCACTTGAGTTGCCTCCCATCTCGATTTTCAAGCCGCTCAAAGGCACCGATCCCGAAATCTACGAGAGCTTTCGCAGCCACTGCCTGCAGGACTACCCGCAATACGAAATCATCTTCGGCGTGAGCGACCCCCAAGATCCTGCAATCGACAGCGTGAAGGCGTTGCAGCGGGAATTCCCCGATCGCAGGATCCGGCTACTGGTGTGTCCTGAGATCTTGGGCGCAAACGTGAAGGTCAGCAACCTGGCGCAGATGTTGACCGAGGCTCGCTATGACTACTTGATTGTGAACGACAGTGACATTCGCGTGGAACCCGACTACCTGCGCCGAGTGACCGCGCCGTTGGCCGACTTGCGAATAGGACTGGCTACTTGCCTTTATCGTGGAGTCGCCGGCGCGACCCTGGGATCGCGACTTGAGGCGTTAGGCATTAGCACGGATTTCTGCGCCAGCGTGTTGGCCGCACGCCAGCTTGAAGGTGGCATTCGCTTTGGCCTAGGTTCAACGCTGGCTTTCCGCCGGGCCGACTTGGAGAAGATCGGAGGATTCGCCTCATTCATCGACTACCTTGCCGATGACTACGAACTCGGAAAGCGCATCGCTGGCCTGGGGCTGACCGTGAAACTCTCGGACGTTGTGGTTGAGACATATCTCCCGTCTTATGGCCTGCGGGAGTTCCTTGCGCATCAGCTGCGGTGGGCCCGAGGAGTCCGCGACGCGCGTGCCGGAGGTTACCTAGGCCTGGTCTTCACCTTTGGGATGCCTTGGGCATTGCTGGCTCTGGCGGCCAGTCGAGGAGCGCTTTGGGCCTGGGGAGCGATGGCGATCACTCTATTTCTTCGCCTGGCGGTTGCCCTGGTTGTAGGCCGGACTGTCCTGCAGGATCGTCCGACTCTGAAGTATGCATGGCTGATTCCTGTTCGGGACTTGATTGCGGCCGCGATCTGGGTTGCGAGTCTTGGCGGCCACACGGTCACCTGGCGTGGAGACCGTTTTCGTCTGAAGAATGGCAAGCTCACTCGGATTGTGCCGTAGCCGGGTAACCACGCGCATTCGTGTCGGTCGCTAGTGAACGGTGGGAACTGTATGCTGGGTGTGATCGAGAACCGTCCGGACTTTGCTGGCCAGTTGCCTCAACGTGAACGGCTTCTGCAGGAAGTTGTGCTCGACATCGACCACTTTATGGTCTAACACGGTTTGGCCCGCGTAGCCGGAGACAAATAACACCCTGGTCTGCGGACGTAGCACTTTCAGTTCCCTCGCAAACTCGCCCCCGCTCATTTGAGGCATTACGACATCGGTGACCGCGAGGTGGATCGTCGAACCGTGATTCTTGCTAACCGATAAGGCATCGACGCCGTCTCTGGCTTCCAGAACGGTGTAGCCGCGAAGCCTGAGAAATTCGACGATCGCCCGGCGTAAAGGTTCCTCATCCTCGACGAGCAGGACGGTCTCTGTACCCTGGAGCTCGGCCCCCACGGCCTTGTCTGGGATTTCAACCGCGACCGGCTGATCCGGCACGCAGGGCAGGTAAATCTTGATGGTCGTGCCCATCCCGGATTCGCTGTAGGCCCAGACAAATCCAAGATTCTGCTTGACGATTCCGTACACCGTAGCTAGGCCAAGTCCGGTGCCCTTGCCGGAAGGTTTCGTGGTGTAAAAGGGTTCAAAAACGTGCGACAGGTGATCGGCAGGGATACCGGAACCCGTGTCGGTCATGCTTAAGACAGCATAGCGTCCGGGAGGAATAACGGCGCGCTTGCGGTCTGCGTACTGTTCGTCGAGTTGGACATTGGAAGTTTGAATCGTGCATTGTCCTCCCTGGGGCATCGCATCGCGGGCGTTGGCCGCGAGGTTCATGAGAATCTGCTCGATCTGAACCGGATCAAGTCGAATTCTGCCCAACTCCTCGCACGGAACGAACACAAGTTCTATGTCTTCTCCAATAAGGCGGCGCAGGGTCTTGGTGATTCCGCTGACTACCGGGTTCAGGTCCGCAACGCGCAAGGCCTGGGGTTGTTTGCGGCTGAAGGCGAGTAACTGGCGCGTCAGGTCGGCAGCGCGGCGGGCGGCGAAAAGGATCTCCTGAATCCGCGACTGGGCGGGGCTTTCGGCCGCCACCGAGTCGAGTGCGAGTTCGGAGTAGCTGGTGATAATGGTGAGCAGATTGTTGAAGTCATGGGCAATGCCTCCAGCCAGGCGGCCGATTGCATCCATTTTTTGCGATTGCAGCAGCTGTGCTTCCAGGCGCAGGCGTGCGGTAAAATCCCGCCCGTTCGAGACGAAGTTGGCGATGCGCCCTTCGGCATCTCGAATCGCGCTGATACTCTCGTCGACGTAATAGACCTCACCATTCTTCTTGCGATTTACGACGATGTTGCGGCAATCGCTGCCCGAACGAATGGTTTCCCACAACTCCCGGTAGATTACAGGTGCTTGCAGTCCGGATTTCAGAATGGACGAGGTCTTGCCCGTGACTTCCTCCGGAGAATAACCGGTCAGAGCCTCAAAGGCAGGGTTTACATATTCGATGATCCCTTCGCTATTCGTAATAAAGACGGGATCGGCCGACTGCTCAACCGCGCAGGAAAGCTTGCGCAAGGATTGTTCCGCCATTTGCCGCTGCTGCTGCGTTGAGTGCAAACTGAGCGCGCAACGGATCGTCCGTACCAGGTTCGCTCCCGTGAGTTGCGATCTTTCCATGCAGTCGTAAGCCCCCGCCTGGATAATTTCAGCAACCGCTTTCTCATCGGCTTGCTCGGTCAGAAGGATGAAGGGCATGGCGCCCCTGGTGCGCAGGAATTTGGAAAGGAGCTTGGTCGCGGCCGCATCTCCGGTCTCATGTTCAAATAAGACCAGCCCGTAGTCGGCCCGCTGCAACATCGTCCTGGCTTCTTCCAGCGAGCAGGCATGATCGAGCTCTGCTGGTAGCGCGCCTTGGTTTCGGTCGAGAATTTCCCGGATGAGAAAGAAGTCTTCCTCCTTGCTCCCCACCAGCAGGACTCGCAAAACAGAGCGCCCGGGTTGTGTCGCGGTTGACAGGAGATCCCTTTTCCTACTCTTGCACATCGGAAGGTTTCGGTTTCGGCGTTGTCTTGTGAGTAAGTAGGCACCATTGAGATCAAGGAAGAGTCCCAGATTGGGGATGGGCCCAGTTCGGGACCGAAGCGGGCAACTTTCAGCTCCCATATGTGTTCAACCCATACAGGACGGCGTGCAGTCGTGCAGTTTCAAAATTACACGGCTATTGTCATCCTGAGCGAAGCCGTTCTTCAGGCGTGGCGAAGGATCTCCCGCTTAACCGGGCCATCGCGTAAGCCAAACTGCCACCACCAGACAGCGTCCCTACGCCTGTCCCACGTTTAGGTTGATAATGAGAAGCTGCTTCTGAAGTTCTTAATTCCTTCACAATAACGCCTATGGTCCGTCATCGCACAATCGTCTCCTTATCCCTACTCATCATCGGCCCTCTCGCCGCTTTCGCCTGGTCGCAGATTTCCTTTCAAGATCACGCCGAGACCACACCTGCATCCGTGCTCAAGCTCTCTGCGGCTCCGCTCGATTCCCAACTCCGCGAAGACATCAACGCGCTGCCGCGCCGGGTGACCGACCGGTTCCAGAACCTCGGCGATATGGTGAACTTCGTGATCGTTGGGTCGCAGAAAAGTCTGCAGGCCGCCCTCGCCGCCGCCGACTGGCACGTCGCAGACACCACCAAAAAGGAAGCCGTGCTCGATGCGGTGCTGGAAACTTATGAGAACAAGGATTATCTGCAGATGCCGATGAGCACTCTGTATCTTTTTGACCGGCCCCAGGATTTCGGTTACGAGATGGCCGAACCCATCGCCATGGTTGCGACCCGCCACCATTTCCGCATCTGGAAAGCGCCATTCACCTGGAAGGGCCAGGAGGTCTGGGTGGGAGCGGGCACGCACGATATCGGCTTTACTAAAGACAGACGCAATGGCAGGCTCACTCACCAGATCGATCCGCTCGTCGACGCGGAGCGTGACAGCATCGGCGGCAGTTTGCAAGATGCTGACAAAGTCAAAAGCCTCGCCTACTATCTTCCACGGGACCCGGTGCGGCGGGCGACGAGTGCCGCGGGCAACGAGTATCAATCCGATGGTCGCCTGCTAGTGATAACTCTTCAGTGACGCCTCAGCTGAGGTGCGCTCAAACACTCGTGTCGGAAAACCTGCAGTCCATTCCTTCTTCCTCTCGCATTGCGTCGTGATCCCGTAATTCGGCCCAAAAACATCGCATCGTGATCCATAATTCGTTCGAAATTCTCTTGGCGTGTTAACCAACCAAAAGTTCAAGCGTCTAATCCAACGAGTCTGGATGTAAGGGTTTACGCCGCGTCCCGGTGAGTTTACGGAACCCCTGCCCAGCTTCTTGCGTATCTGCTAAAGAGTGAAGAGGAAGCCGGAGAAGAAGAGAAACAGATGGAGTGCATGAGCAGCGAATGTCATGGAGGCTTTATGGAGTTGCAGGTAAGCGCCGCCGACGCCAGAATCATCACCGACGCCGGGAATGGTCACGTGCAGGAAGTAGTGCGGCAGGCGCACGAGGAGTTGCGCCAACTCTTGCAACAGCGCGCCGAAGTCATGCGCCGCATCGGAACCGTCAAGCAGACCATCGTTGGCCTTGCGAACCTCTTCGGAGACAGTGTGTTGAGCGATGATTTGCTGGAACTGGTCGATCGCAAGAGCAGCGGACGCCAGCCTGGTTTCACCAAGGCGTGCCGCATGGTCCTGATGGACTCAAAATATGCCCTCAGTGCTCGCGACGTCTGTGACCGGATCCAGGAAAAAATTCCGCCCATGCTGGCGCGCCACAAAGACCCGATGGCCTCGGTGACCACCGTGCTTAATCGTTTGGTGGCCTACGGTGAGGCCAAGGCCGTGTCCCTTGACAACGGCCGCCGGGCCTGGCAGTGGGTAGCTGACTCAGAGCCTGAGTCGATTCAGCGCCCGGCCTCAGCCTGACCGCAAACACATCCCGGCGGTGTTGGATCGCTCATCATCGCCGGCACGATCGCTGGGGCGCCCGCCATCCAGCTCCCGTGACTGGCGATTGAGTCATTTCCGCGCAGACCGGACAGTCTCCACCTACCCGTCATAGATCCTGCCTCTCGCCCCGCAACTTTCACGGTACTTCGGTAACTCGAACCTTGATCTCGCCAGCTATATCCTAGGCTTAACCTGCCTCGGGTTCTTACCCACGCAGCTGGCAATTGAAGCTGCGCGGTTTTTCCCGGGATGAGGCATGACGCCATGTCCACTAAAATCGGCCACTTCGAAATCCTGAGTGAACTGTCTAAGTCCGCGACTTGCGTGGTTTATAAGGCGAACGACGCGGAAACCAGCCAAACCGTCGCTCTAAAAGCGATTCAGCTGTCAGCCTTCGGAGAGGCCGCCGCCGAACTGCAGACTTGCCTCCTCGAAGAGGCAGAGGCCATTAAGGTTTTGAGCCACTCCAACCTTACGCCGGTTCAAAGCGCGGCAGAAATCGATGGCCAGTTTTGCGCCGCGATGGAATACATTCAGGGCAACAGCATCGCCACCATGCTCGCGCGCAAAGAGGGATTTTCCATCTGGGACCTGCTCGATATCGGAAGGCAGGTGTGCGGTGGCCTCGAGAGCGCTCGCTCCCAAAACATATTCCACTATAGTCTCGAGCCGGCCAAGATCATGTGCGGCTGGGATAGCACGGTCAGGATTCTCGGTTACGGCGTCTCCAGCGTCGGCAAGTTTACCGCGAATATGCCCGGTGTCCCCTCCATCCTGCACTACATGTCCCCAGAACAGGTTCGCGGCGAAAGCATCGATGCCCGGTCGAACCTCTTCAGCTTGGGCGCCATGTTTTACGAGATGGTCACCGACCGCAAGGCCTTCGACCGTGAAGATGCCGACTCACTCCGCCAGAGCATCCTTGAGAGCACGCCTGTGCCTCCGATGCACGTGAATCCAAAACTTCATCCCGTGCTGAGCGATCTCATCATGAAGGCGCTCGCCAAGGATCCCGCAGAACGTTTTCAGAGCGGAAGGGAACTGCTGGACGAACTGGAGAAGTGCAAGGAATCCAAACCACAGGCGGCCAAAGCGGCTGCGGGACCTGCCAAGGGCACAACGGTTCCAAACGCGGTCAAAGCTGCGGTCCAGACGAAATTCGTTGCCGCCTCAGCTCCAAGTCGTCCTGCCGCGCCTCCGCCGGCTGCGCCGAAGCCTCAGTCTGCCGCGCCGGTACTGAGCAAGCCGGCCGAAAAGAAATTTGCCGCTCCGGCATCCGCTTCTGGCAAGGCCGCCGCCGCCGCTGCTGCTGCGGGTTGGGCAGGCGGAAGTGCGGGCGGAAATGCGGGCACAAGTGCTGCGCCGGTTAGCCCCACCACCAGCGAGCCGGCAGAACCATCCGCGTACATGTCTTCCCCTGTCCTTGATGAGCCCCAGTTAGAGGCGCCTGAAGTCGAGGTGCCAACAATTAACGTCGATCCCATGATGGCCGAAGGTGGTCCGTCTAAGGGTGGCGGCATCAGTTTCTCGGAGATGACCGAACTGCCTCCGCTCAAGGAAGTCTATATTCCGCCTCCGCCTCCTCCGGTCGTCGAGCAGAAAGAGGTTCACGCGCCCACTGTCTTCTCGGGCAGCCATGAAGAGGAACCGGAGAAACCGAAAGTTCAGCCCCGCGTAGTCGCCCAAAAGGCGATGAAAGAAATCAAGAACGTCCCGCCCCAGCTGATGATTTACTCCATTGCCGGCGCGGCGGTCTTGATTCTTATCATCGCGGTTGTCCTGGTCCTCCATGTCAACACTTTGAATAGTGACGGCGACACACCCCGGCCGGCCGCCACCGAACCGGCTTCTCAACCAGCTCCTCAACCTGTGGCCAGTGCACCCGCGCAGCCCGCGCCGGCACCGCAATCTGCCGCCCCAGCCCAGGCTCAACCCGAAGCTCCAGCACCCGCGGCCGAACCCGAGCCTGCGCCCACTCACGTTGCAGTCGCAGCGGCCCGGGGCAAGGGCGCCAAAAAGACGAAAGCAGCAGCGCCCGCTCCCGCAGCCGTGCCCGGACAAATGGCAATCGATTCCACACCTCAGGGTGCGCAAGTCGAAGTCGATGGAAGAACCGATCCTTCCTGGGTTACGCCGTTCGCTCTGACGGGCCTCAGCCCTGGCGTCCACGCCGTTACGGTCAGCAAGGCCGGTTATTCCACCGATACGCGGAACGTCGATGTAGCTTCCGGCGGCAAAGCGTTTGTCACCAGCCACCTCTCTCTGCTCATGGCGACGCTCGCCGTCTCCAGCAGCCCGGCAGGAGCTAACGTCTACATTGACGGCAAAGACACCGGCAAGCTCACTCCCGCGCAAGTCTCCGTCGACAAGGGCCAGCACGTCGTGCTGGTGCGCAAGTCGGGTTACCTTGACGAGACCACGAATTCCCAGTTCGTCCTCGGCCAGACCGTCAGCTTCTCGCCCACGCTTCGCACGCTCGGCAACGTCGACGACATCAAGACCGTCGGCAAAATGAATAAGCTGTTCGGCGGCAAAGAAGCGCAGGGTATGGGCACGGTCAGCGTCAAGACTCAGCCCAAGGGAGCCCAGGTCGCCGTCAACCAGCACATGCTGGATAAAGACACCCCGGTAAACTTCGTTCTCGATCCCGGCAACTATGTAGTCGACATCACCATGAGCGGCTACACCACAGTCCACAAAGTCATCACCGTGGATAAAGGCGGAAAAGCCGTCATCGACGAAGTCCTGCAACACGAGTAACGAACCGGAACGCCATAACGCTACGAAGTAGTGGCAGCGTGGTAGGTCCCCCAAAGTTCCCTTGTCATCCTGAGCCCCGCGAGCCCCATCGCCGCCGAAAGCACAACGCGAAGGACCTATGTATTTGTCTAAATCATGATGAACTGACGCGCGGAGGCGACGAGGCCCTACGAGGTAATCGCAGAGTCGTGATCCGCCCCAAGACCTTTGTCATCCTGAGCCGCGCGAGCCCCATCGCCGCCGAAAGCACCACGCGAAGGACCTATGTATTTGCCGACATCGTGATGAACCGGTGCGCGGAGATGATGGAGGCGCCCCAAAACCAACAAGCGTGAGAGAGAGGGGAAGAGATCAAGCTGGAGTGCACAGCACAAAAACGCAATCAAGTGCAGATGGCGAAGAATTTCCGCAATGTGTTTATGGACATCTGGAGAGAGGAGATTGACGAGGCCTAGTTAGGCAGCTTGAAGTTCATCGTGATCTGCGTCTGGATCTCAACCGGCTCACCGTTGAGCAAGTACGGTTTGTACTTCCACTGCTTCACCGCATCCACCGCAGCGCGCGCCAAATGCGGATCTCCGCTGACAATCTTCACCGCAGAGATGTTGCCGTCCTTGGAGATGGTTGCCAGAAGCTCAACCGCTCCCTCGATTTTCAATTGCATGGCGCTTGCCGGATAGCTGGGCTGCGTCTTCTTCACCAACAGTCCTCGCGACACTCCCTGAGAAACGGTCAGCGTCCCGAGCACCGGAGCTGGCGCATTGCTGTCGCCGCCCATCAGATTGGGAAGTGATCCGCCGCCGTCTGCCGAAGCAATCCCGTTCATGCTCGGAGCCGCTTCGTCAGTAGTCGCAGCCGGTTTTGCGGCCGATTTTTGGGAAAGGTCGTTCTTGATCACAATCGCCGGTGCAGCCCCTTTTGTTGCTGCAGCTTTATTCGCCGCTGGAGCCGAAGCCTTGGCGGAGTTCGCTTTGGCATCAACTTTGCTGGGATGAGCTGGTGCATCCTCCGCATCTTCGGTACCCGGCGCATCGGAACCGGAAGCGCTCTTAGCTGCCCCGGCCGATTGCGGAGCGGCCACCGGCTCCGGAGTCGAGGATGGCAGCGAAGATGCCGCCGAAGTCGTTGCAGAAGAGGTCACAGGAGATGTCGCAGCCGGAGCCGTGCTCGGCGCCGCCTTCGAAACTGGAGCAGCTGTCTTTACTGGCACAACGGGATGCTCGAACGGAGTTGGAGCCCCGCTGGAACGAACCCATTGCAGCCAGATCGCGGCGCCGGCAACTGCGATGAATACAGCCGCACCCACCATCAACAACGTCTTCTTGGTTTTGCTGCCGCCTTCTTCGACGTTGCCGCCGAAAGTGAAGGAGGACGGAGGCGCAGACGCTCCATCGATCGAAGCCGTGTTCTCTTCAGCGCTCTCTTGCAGGTCCGCGACGACTTTCCCGGTTGCGCTCGCGGGCTCCAAGATAGCCGCTGAGGGCTTGTCCTCGGTTGAAATTCTGTGTTCCGGCTCGCGGGCGGGAGCCGGCGCGCTGCCGGCGCCTGACCCAAATCCCCCCGAACTCGCGTGCGAAAGTCCAGCGCTCGGCCGCGGCGAAGGAATCTCCGCATGGCTCACTGCTGTCTTCGTCTCGATCTTTGTCGTTTCGATCTTTGCCGTCTCGATCTTGGCTGTCCCGACATTCGCCCCGGGCCTTGCGACCGGCGGCAAAGCGACTTCATGACCCAACTCCGGAATCTCGGCGTTGCTTTCATTGATGCCGGTGGGAACAGCGGCCACAACCCTCGTTTGCTGCTGCGGCGGTTTCTGGCTTGGGACGCTGGCCGTTGCCGCCTTCGCCAAAGGCGCAGCCGGTGGTGCCGGACGCGGAGTGGCTACCGCCTTGGTCGGGGCTTGAGCCGCAGGCTTCGGAGGCGTCGGCACGGGCTTTGCGGGCTTCGCAGTTGCCCCTGCCGCAGGCGCCCCCGCAGGAGCCGCGGGCTTCCCCGCCTCGCTCTTGCGCAGCAATCCGCGAGCAACTCGTAGCGTGCCTTTCGCCTGCTCCACATTAATCGGTTTGGTGAGAACCAGGTTCGCCCCAATTCGGAAAGCCTTTGCCACTCCCGCCTGGCCTTCGACGACTGCCACTGCCAGGGACGATTGGTTGTTGGGCGTGTTCCGGGCGCTCTTGAACAGCAACGTCGCGTTCTGCTCGTTATCGCAGTCGACCACGACGGCATCAAAGTGCTCGCCCATCAATTTCTTGACCGCGCCGAAAGGTTCGGTGCAGGGAACGACGGTAAAGTCCAACTCGCTGAGAACCTGCGTGACAGAGCGAGCCGCCTTCTCATCGGGGCAGAATAAGAGCGCTTGATAACCCATACTAGGGTCCATCGTAGGTACACCCGTAAGCGTCATCAAGTTACGGTGGTAATTCCAAATAACCCGATTTGCCCTTGCCAGAAGGCCTTTTCGTGGGTCGTGATTTTCAGGCTGCCGCCAGCGAATACCGGTAAGGATGCAGTTTGATTGTCGGCCTGAGCAATGAGCAGCCCAAGGCGGGTCAACAAGTGTAATGGCAACGTTTCAACAGCGATCGGCTTTTGCTGGCCGCCAAGGATGAGAATTCTGCAAATGGTCAGAGCGGTTCCCAACGAAAGCTGGCCACGGTCTCTTTCTCGGTGACCAATTCACATATGAGACTGCTCAGGTTTGTGAAACGGGCCGATCTGGCCATCGCCATGAGTGTGGCTATCATTGTGGCGGGTGTTTCGATCCATCTCCGGATTGAGCAGTATAGGTTTCGGAGGCAAGCGGAGCGACTCCTTTCAGACGTGCGTGAGTTGGAATTGGAAAAGGCGGATGCAGCGCGGGTGAGGTTTGTCGTTAGGAAGTGGGGCTTTGAGGAATGGCGGGGGCCACCTACCCCCTGCACCGAAGACGACTGCATGTATCGTTTCCAGCTCGTCCGGAAGACCGCCCTGGGTCGTACTTTCACTGATCCTTTCGCTTCGGGAGGCCCCGCGACCGTCGCTGTCGAGTGGCTCGGGTTGCGTCCGACTGTAGTTCAAGCATGGTTGCAGATACGAGCAAACGCACTCGGATCGGTTTTCTTCTCTCTAGACACTGCCGGACGGGGGTGCAACGGACAAGGCGGACTAGGATGCACGCTGATGGGTCATGTAGGCACTAAACGCCGAGGGAGTTCGTGGAGCGCGTACGATCAGGCAGATATTAATTTGAAGCACTCCTTGTTACATCCCGACTACCTCGTCGGGACTTTTCCCGCATTGTTCAATGTCGACACCGGGGGCTCTCCTACAGTGGTAATCTGGGCGGAGTTTTCCTCGGACGCGAACACCGCGGACGTGTCGCGTCTGATGCAGTTCGATCTAAGCTGCCTCACGAGATTTCGCTCCTGCAAGGAGCGACACCTACTACCGACCGTCTGGGCACAGTCGGCTGAGGACACTCGTGAGTCGCCGAAAAGCCTGACATGCACACCCGAGTTATCGAAGAGGGTGGCGCAACTCGCGGACGCAATTGTAGTGGCCCGGCCTAAATCCGTCGAACTAAGCTCTCCGCCCTACGACGGCCGAGCGCCGCAACTCCGGGACCTCGAAATGGTCAACGTGATAAGAAAGCCGGAGTATCCGCGACGGTTGGCACTCCCGAACGTTGACGTTGACGTCGCCGGGCCAGAAATGATGACCCCTGCGGATACTGGGTCAGCGATTCGAGCGAGCCAAGAATATGTGTTCCTTCTGCAATATCGCTCCAATCCCAACATTGGCTGGTGGGCACTCTACCCCAGTGGCGCTCTGAGCTTCAACGACGCAAGTCTCGCGATGGTGCGCGAGGCGGCTGCTAAACCAGCAGACTGAAGGTTTAATAGCCGCCATTAGCGGGCGATTACACTCATTGACCTCCGGCAATCAGACGGGCCGCAATTCCACCGGCGTGCATCGCCTACGGGGCCGTTTCTTGCTGGGCGTGCCCTATCGCGATTCTCACTCCGCCGCCTGCGGCTACAATACCGAATCATGCGCATCCCACTCTGGCTCAAGCTGTTGTGGACGGCGTGGGTTCTCGCCTGGGCTCCGGTGTACTGGCGGCAGTATGGTCCTCAGAATTTTCTTTTTTACTGCGACCTCGGAAATATATTCATCGCCATCGCCCTCTGGCTCGAAAGCCCGCTCCTATTCTCCTGGCAGGCCACCGGGCTCCTGCTTTTCCAGAGCCTGTACACAATCGACCTGGCAAGCGCTCTCATAAGCGGACGCCACCTGATCGGCGGAACCGAATTCATGTTCGATCCGCATGTTCCACTCTGGATTCGCCTGCTCAGCTTGTTTCACGTGGTGGCGCCGCCCTTGCTGCTCTGGGCGATCTGGCGTTTAGGCTACGACCAGCGAGGTTGGAAGTATCAGACACTGACTACGTGGATCGTGGTCCCGATCAATTATTTCTGGCGTCCGCAATCTGATGTGAACTGGGCTCGCGGCCCTTTCTCTCACGAACAACACGCCATCCCGGGACTCCTATACTTGCTGCTCTACCTGATCATCGTCCCCGCCGTCGTTTATTTTCCAACGCACCGGTTTCTACTCTGGCTGTCACAGCGGTGGCGCGCAAGTTCCTAATCATCTTTCCGGGCGTTGTCGGTAGTATTCCGTCCCGGGTTGCTCCCCGTCGATTCCGCCAGCGGAGGCTGAGGCGATCCCGAGACCGAGGCAGCATCAGCGGCTCTTTTCACCGAGGCATCGATCTTGTCTTTCCCCGCACCCGAATCGCCACTCAAATAAAGCGTTTGCGACGGAGAAGCAAGGTTGGTTCCGGAGTCCTCCACAAACTTCAGGATGCGCAGCAGCAATTCCTCGCGCGTGGTCGCGAATTCATCAAAATCCCTCGTCAACACGTACCCGACAAGTTCCACGTTGATGGAACTCAAAGTCAATTCCGTCAGCCGCGCGCGAGTCGTACTGGTCTCGATCTTCGGATGCTTGGATAACACCCCGCGGATTTCCGAAAGCACATAGCGAAGATGGTCGGGCGAGGTATCGGGGCGCAGCGCCAGCACCGTCTTGAAAAGCATCTTGTCGCGCCGGCTCAGGTTCTCCACATTGATGGTCGCCACCGTCCCATTCGGAATGGCCAGCAGCGTCCGTTCTTCCGTACGCACCCGAGTCGACCGCAGTCCAATATCCTCGACCGTGCCCGTGCGATCGCCGAACTTGCAAACGTCCCCCACCCGAATCACTTCATCGCCCAGCACCGAGACGCCGCCAAAAAGATTCGCGATCGTCTGCTGCGCCCCGAAGCCGACGGCCAGAGTGCCAATGCCAAGCCCCGCCAGCGCCGTGCTCATGTTGAACCCCAGCACACCCAGGGTGAAAAATACAGCCATCAACACGATGACTGCCTTGATCATCCGCTCGCCCAGCAACATCAGCGAGCCCGTGCCGGAATGCCCGCGCGCCAGAGCCCGGTTGCGCACGCCCTGCAGGAACCACCGAATCACCCGCCACAGAATCCAGTTCGCCCCAATGATCACCGCGACCGTCGTGACCTGGAAGTAGTAGTGCCGTTGCAGCAAGGGCATGCCGAGGTAGCCGGCCAGGATCCGATGAATCGCCGCACCCACCAGCAGCCAGGCCGGCGCGGAAACCGAATGCCATGGCCCCAGTTCAGCCTGTCCGCGTTTTCGCGCCCACCACCGTAAGGGGATTTCCAGCAGCACCAGCAGCAGCCATCCCGTCGCGGCCGCCATGGGAATGATCAGCAGCAGAGCCAGCCACTGCCACAGCGGCATTCCCGCCAACTGATGCTTCACCACCCACGGCGGCAATCGCGTCTCCACCCGCCGCGCCTGAACCTGATCGTAGAGTTCCGGTATCTTCGCCAGCGTGTCCGCTGAAATAAGCCAGATCTTCCCCACAGTCGGATCCGAAACGCGGACCAGCTCCAGGTCCGTCTCCACGTCGCCCGACGATATGTTTCCCAGCCTCTGCCGGCCCGGCGGAACGCCCTCCTGCAGCGCTCCTTCGGGCTGAGTGCTCACATTCTTCAGGCTGCCGGCGTAGGCAACATCCATCACAATTTTCAGATTCGCCGCCAGCGTTTCGCCTTCGCTCTGCCGCCGCGCCGCGCTCATCTGCAGATATTGCGCGGCGATGCTGTAGTTACCCGCTTGTGCCGACTGCAGAAATCCAAAGACTGTTCCATAAGGCGTGTTACGCCCCAATGCGTCAGTCGGAGTATTGGAGGAAGCGCTTGTAGGCGCCGGAGTTTGCAGAAGCTGACTTAGCGGACTCTGTGCCGCAAGCGGAAAACAGCCCGCGACACTAAGAACAAGAACAGCAATTCCCTTAGAAAAAGTCGACATGGATTTCTTCCCAGACTAGGCGCGCTTGGGGCGATATACGTCTGTGCTCGTGCCGAAGAAAACTTCCGCAGCTTCCATCACGGTTTCCGAAAGCGTGGGATGTGGATGGATGCTCATGGCCACGTCATGGGCCAGCGCCGCCATCTCGATGGCCACCACTCCCTCGGCAATAAGTTCGCCGGCGCCCACCCCAACAATCCCCACACCCAGCACGCGCTCCGTACGCGGATCAATAATCAGCTTGGTCATTCCTTCAGGACGGTCCAGCGTGACCGCGCGACCAGATGCGCCCCAGGGAAACTTCGCCACTTTGATCTCGCGATTATCTTTCTCCGCTTGGGTCTCGGTGAGGCCGCACCACGCAACTTCCGGATCAGTGAAGACGACGGCGGGAATCGCAGCCGGCTCGAAAGCCACCTTGTGCCCAGCGATCGCCTCGACTGCCGTTCGTCCTTCATGCATGGCCTTGTGCGCCAGCATCGGCTCACCCACCACGTCGCCAATCGCGTAAATCGCAGGATCGGCGGTCTGCAATTGTTTGTTCACTTCGATGAATCCCCGCGGCCCGACGTGCACTTGCGTGGTCTCAAGTCCGGGGATCTCCGAGTTCGGTTTGCGTCCCACCGAAACCAGCACCCGGTCAAAAACTTTATCCCGGTCCTTCTCCTGTAAAGACGCGCCCGCGAAGGTCGCGCGAATTCCCGCACCTTCCTCTTTAAGAGAAGCGACGGTAGTATTCAACAGAATCATGTCGAGCATCTTCTCCAGACGTTTGTGCAGCGGAAGCACCAGATCGCGATCAGCGCCGGGAAGCAGCCCTGCCAGCATTTCCACAACCGTGACGCGCGTTCCCAGCGCCGCATACACCGAACCGAGCTCCAGGCCAATGTATCCGCCGCCCACCACCAGCAAACTGCCGGGGATGTCTTCCAAATCGAGAGCCCCCGTCGAATCCATCAGTCGTCGCGAATCGAGTTTAAGCGCCGGGATGATGGCAGGCCGCGACCCGGTTGCAATAATGATCCGGTCAAAACTAAGAACCACTTCGGTTGCATCCGCCTTGCTGATCCGCAACGTAGTCGAATTCTGAAACGCCGCGCGGCCCTGAATGTATTCCACATGGCGCTGCTTGGAAAGGATTCCCAAACCTCCGGTCAGCTTCTTGACCACGCCCTCTTTCCAGCTGCGCAACCGCGCCAGATCGATCTTCGCCGGAGGAAATTCGATCCCCCAATTCTTTGCCTGCTGTGATTCTTCAATCAACTTGGCAACATGCAGCAGAGCCTTGGAAGGAATGCAGCCCCGGTAAAGACACACGCCCCCCGGATTAACCTCCGGATCAATCAGCGTAACCTGCATGCCCAGATCAGCGGCCAGGAAAGCAGCGGCGTACCCGCCCGGTCCCCCACCGACCACGGCCAGTCGCAATTTCTCACTTCCTTCGGCATTTCCCGCAGACGTTTGGTTCAGAGTGTCGTTCATGAGAGAGTTGATTGTCATCCCGAACAAGCGTTCTTTGCGCAGTGAAGGACCCGGGCGAGCCGCGCGATGTGTCGCGTTGTTTGCGACGCAATAATCGCGCGTTCGGCTCGCTTCCTTATCATTATCATTGCTGCACTACTGCATGCGCGCCGGCATCTACCCCTGCACCGAAAGCAGGAACGGCTGCTCGAACGCCTCCGCTACCCAGCGCAGAAAGCGCGCGGCGTCCGCGCCGTCAATCAGCCGATGATCATAAGAAAGCGAGAGCGGCAGGATCAGCCGCGGTTCGAACTTCCCGCCAATCCATTCCGGCTCCATCCGCGAACGCGAGAGCCCGAGAATAGCAACCTCGGGATGATTCACAATCGGCGTAAATGCCGTGCCCCCGATTCCGCCGAGGTTGGTGATCGTGAAAGTGCCACCCTCCATATCGGCAAGCGTTATCTTCTTGTCTCGCGCTTTCTGCGACAGTTGCGACAACTCCACCGCCAGCTCCACGATGTTTTTCTTGTCCACGTCGCGAATCACCGGAACCAGCAATCCGCGATCCGTATCCGCCGCAACTCCGATATGGATGTATTGCTTGTAAACGATTTCTTCCTTCTCCATATCGATGCTGGCGTTAAATTGCGGGAACACTTTCAGCGCAGCGGCGCAAACCTTCAACGCGATCGCGGTCACCGTCATCTTGCCGCCCGCTTGTTCGGCCTTGGGAGCGAAACGCGCGCGTAACTGTTCCAGTTCGGTGATGTCGGCGCGATCATGCTGCGTGACGTGCGGAATCGTGTTCCATGATTCCGCCAGATGTTCCGCGGTCTTGCGGCGAACTCCACGAATGGGTACCCGCTCGATTTTTCCCCACTTGGCGAAGTCCGGCAGCTTCGGTTCAATAAAATGTCCGGCGCGCGGCGGCGCCTGCGCAGCGGTAGCCGCCGCGGTCACCACAGCTTTAGCGTGGGCCTTGACGTCCTCTTCACTGATCCGCCCTCCGGGACCCGTGCCCTTGACTTCGTAAATATCCACCCCGATTTCGCGAGCCAGACGCCGCGTGTGCGGCGCTGCGGGAACCGGCTCGCGGTGCTCGGTTCCCGCAACTTTGCCCAGCTGCGCCGGCATGGAGAAGCTTGCAGCCTGCGGCCGCGGCTGATCTGGAGGCAGCGCCTGTTCCTCGGTCTTGCCCTCCGCCCGAATTGCGGCCTGAAAAGCTAGTCGCGCGCCGTGCTGCCCGGTAACGTGTTCCACCGGCCGGCTTGGCGGACGAACCGGCTCGGTCTGCGCTGCCGCCGCACTCTGCAGCGTGAATATCACCTGTCCAACTTTGATCTTTTCCCCTTCTTTGACCTTCACATCTTTCACAATGCCGCTCACCGAAGAGGGAACTTCAACCACAGCCTTGTCAGTTTCCAGTTCCATCACCGGCTGGCCTTCGGAAACCTTGGCGCCCGGGGCGACCATCAGGCGCACCAGATCGCCCTCCGAAATGTTTTCGCCAAGCTCCTGCAGCCGGAATTCCGTGGCTGCAGCCGCGTCGGTCGATCGCGTTCGTTGCGGTGCAGCCCGGCGCTCTGCCTGTGGCACGGCAGATGGCGGTGTGGCAGATGGCGCTGCGGGAGCCGGCTGCGGCTTTGTCGCAGCTGCCGCTTCGCCGGAAGCACGCTCGCCGGAAGCACGTTGCGCTGTAGGCGCGGTTGCACTCTTCGGTGCAGTCGCGGCCACCACGGCGCCGGCATGATTCTCCACCGTGAAGATAACCTGCCCAACCTTGATCTTGTCGCCTTCCTTAACCCGAATCTCCTGCACCTTGCCGCTCACCGATGAAGGCACTTCCACTACCGCCTTATCGGTTTCAAGTTCCATCACCGCCTGGCCCTCGCTCACCGTTGCGCCGGGCGCGATCATCAGGCGCACCAGGTCGCCTTGTTCTATGTTTTCACCGAGTGCGGGGAGTTTGAATTCGATCACTGATTCATTTTCCTTATTACTATAAGCTATTTGTAGATCTAGCGCTTAGCTCGTTGCCGGATTCAGTTTTTCCGCATCGATCCCGAGATCACGGACTGCCTGCTTCACCAGATCCAGCCCGATTTTCTTTTCCCGGGCCAGCGCTCCCAGTGTAGCCAGCACGATGTGTTTCGCATCCACTTCGAAAAAGTCACGCAACGCCACCCGGTTTTCACTGCGGCCAAAGCCGTCTGTCCCCAGCGAGACCAGTGATCCCGGGATCCACTTCGCCAGCGCTTCCGGCAGCACTTTCATGTAATCTGACGCGGCAATGAACGGGCCGGGCGCATCCTTCAACGTCTGGGTCACATAAGGCGTCCTCGGCGATTCGCCGGGATGCAGCATGTTCCAGCGTTCACAGTCGTTGGCGTCGCGATAGAGTTCTTTATAGCTGGTCACGCTCCATACATCCGCCGCCACGCCGTACTTCTCTTTCAGGATCGTCTGTGCCTTCAGCACTTCGTACATGATGGTTCCGCTGCCCAGCAGTTGCACCCGCAGCTTTGCCTCCGGAGCGTCCGACGTGTTGAACCGGTAAAGCCCGCGCAGTATGCCTTCGCGAACGTGCTCGCCTTTCGGCATCTCCGGCATGTGCAACGGCTCGTTGGTCACGGTCAGGTAATAGAAAATCGATTCCTGCTCCACGTACATTCGCCGGATACCTTCTTGAATGATGATCGCAATTTCATAAGCGAATGCCGGATCGTAGGCCAGCAGGTTCGGAACCGGTAGCGCCAGCACGTGACTGTGGCCGTCTTGATGCTGCAGACCTTCGCCCGCCAGCGTGGTTCGTCCCGCGGTTCCGCCCACAAGAAATCCCCGGCAACGCATATCCGCCGCCGCCCAGATCAAATCTCCGATGCGCTGGAACCCGAACATCGAGTAATAAATAAAGAAGGGGATGGTATTGATGCCGTGGTTGGCGTAGGCCGTACCCGCGGCGATGAATGAGCACATCGACCCCGCTTCAGTAATTCCTTCCTCCAGAATCTGCCCGTCCTTCGCCTCCTTGTAGTAAAGGAGAGTGTCCATATCGACCGGCTCGTAAAGTTGTCCGGCGCTGGAGTAGATTCCGACCTGGCGGAACAAGGCTTCCATCCCGAAGGTGCGAGCTTCATCGGGGATGATGGGCACAATCAGCTTGCCCAACTCCGGATCGCGCAGCAGCTTCGCCAGCAGCCGCACAAAAACCATGGTCGTCGAAGCTTCCCGCCCCTCAGTACCTTTATAAAACTCTTCAAAGTACGATTCCGGCACCGGCTTCAGTGGCGTCGCTCGCACCTTGCGCTGCGGCATGTATCCGCCGAGCTGTTTCCGTCGCGCCTGCATGTACTTGATCTCAGCGCTATCGTCGAAAGGCCTGTAGAACGGCGCGTTGTGCAGCTCATCGTCAGGAATCGGAATTCCGAAACGCGAACGGAACAGTTCCAACTCATCTTCATTCAACTTCTTTTGCTGGTGAGTGATGTTCTTGCCTTCGCCCGCTTCGCCCAGGCCATAGCCCTTAATGGTCTTGGCCAGAATGATCGTCGGAGAGCCGGTGTGGTCGACCGCGGCCCGGTAGGCGGCATGCACCTTGATGGGATCGTGCCCCCCGAGGCGCATGCGCGCCAGTTGCTCGTCGGAAAGATGCTCCACCATCTTCAGCAGCCGCGGGTCGGTGCCAAAAAGATTCTGGCGGAAGTACGCCCCGCTCTCCACAAAATACTTCTGGTACTGCCCGTCGCTGACCTCGCCCAGACGCCTCACCAGCAGCCCGTCGCGGTCATTGCGAATCAGGCTGTCCCAGTCCGAGCCCCAGATCACCTTGATGACGTTCCATCCCGCGCCGCGGAAGATGGCCTCGAGTTCCTGAATGATCTTTCCGTTGCCGCGTACCGGACCATCGAGGCGCTGCAAGTTGCAATTCACTACGAAAATCAGGTTGTCCAGGTTCTCGCGCGAGGCCAGCGTGATTGATCCCAGTGATTCTGGTTCGTCCATCTCGCCGTCGCCCATGAACGCCCAGACCTTGCCTCCTGTCGACTGCTTCAGCCCGCGATTCTCCAGATAGCGAATGAAGCGCGCGTGATAGATCGCCTGAATCGGTCCCAATCCCATCGAGACCGTGGGAAACTCCCAGAAATTCGGCATCAGCCAGGGGTGAGGATACGAACTCAGTCCGCCGCCCGGCTTCAGCTCTCGGCGAAAGTTCTCCAGCTTCTCTTTTGGCAGGCGACCTTCAAGAAAGGCGCGAGCATAGATTCCGGGCGCAGCGTGGCCCTGAAAATAAACGAAGTCGCGGTCGCCACTTTCGATCTGCGCTCGAAAGAAGTGATTGAAAGCAACTTCGTAAAGAGTCGCGGCTGAGGCGAACGTTGAGATGTGTCCGCCAATGCCTTCCTGAATCTTGTTGGCACGCACCACCATGGCCAGTGCGTTCCAACGCACCAGGCTCTTGATGCGGCGTTCCATCTCCTGGCTGCCGGGAAACGGCGGCTGTTGCGTGGATGCAATCGTGTTCTGGTAAGGAGTGGTGGCTGAAAAGGGAAGATTCACTCCCGCGGCGCGCCGCGCGTGAAGCGCCAGTTCCTGCAGCAGTCGCCCGGCGCGGACCGCGCCTCCCCTGGACAACACATAGTCCAACGAGTCGACCCACTCCCGCGTTTCCAATACCTCTTGACCGTTAGTTTCCGTCTGAGCCACGTCTGATCTCTCCGTCGAATGATCCTGAACACTCCATGATATTCAATTACGCAGAATTTTGCTGGAGGGAGGTCGATGGCCAAACGTTCTACAATGCTAAAGTCCGCGCGGATCATATCAGGAGACCAGGTCAGGAGACCAGGTCAGGAGACCAGGTCAGGAGACCAGGTCAGGAGACCAGGTCAGGAGATCAGGTCAGGAGACCAGGTCAGGAGATCAGGTCAGGAGATCAGGCCAGGAGGCCCGCCATGTTCCGAATCGTGCTGCTCGTGGTTGTGGTTGTGCTGATCATCTTTCTGGTGCCTCGCTTGCTGACTGGCTCGCGCGCCGCTGCCCCTGGCCTCGGCAGTCCTGCACCTGATTTCACATTGGCCTCGCAGGAAGGTGCTTCAGTCAGCTTGAAGGATTATCGCGGCAGTTGGGTCGTGCTTTATTTTTATCCTAAGGATCAGACTCCCGGGTGCACGCGGGAAGCGCACAACTTTCAGCTGGATCAGTCGAAGTATGCCGAGCGGCATGCCGTGGTGCTGGGTGTGAGCGTGGACAGCGTGGATTCTCATAAGAAGTTCTGCGCCAGAGAAGGACTGAACTTCAAGCTGCTGTCTGACAGCGACGGAAAGGTGAGCGGCGCCTATGGGTCGCTTACGAACCTTGGAGTAGTAAAGTTTGCGGCGCGGCATACCTTCCTCATCGATCCGAGCGGGAAGGTCGCCAGGGCATATACCAGCGTCGATCCCGGCCGGCACAGCGAAGAGGTGCTGGCTGCTCTCGACCAACTGCAGAAGCAATAGGCTTCTGGCAGCCATGGGCTTGGATGAATGTTCCGACTGGAACATTTGTGAGATATGTTCCGACTGGAACATTTTGCGCGTACAGGGATATAAGTACCGGTCTGTACGTACAACCTTCTTTAAGTGAAACCAGCTAAGAGGGTTAACGGGAGGCGGAAAGTCCGAGGTTAATCGGCAGGCAAATGTGGCCGAGGCTGGCACTCGGGGGCGGCGAGTGCTAACAGTGTACGTTGCGTGGAATGGGGCTACTGTGTTCTGTACCGGAGACGCGACGATGTAGGCAGGCAGTCCGCAGAAATCCGCGGCCGTCGAACACAGCGACGGGGCGGCTCGCGGGGCCCCAGTTGCTTGACAGTATCCTAGAACTGGGATAATCAGATGGCGCGATACGAGGCGCGATATGGCAAACGGAAGAGATGATGAGGTCGTCGTTCAAAGTTCCGGCAACGTGTTTGCCGATCTTGGTTTGCGCGATGCCGGCGAGGAGCAAACACGGGTGCGCCTGGCCGTTGCCATCAATCAGATCATTGAGGCGCAGCACCTGTCGCAGACTGCAGCGGCACGACTGCTCAACATCAATCAGCCGAAGATTTCCGCTCTAGTGAATTATCGCCTCGAAGGGTTTTCCGTGGAGCGCCTGATGCATTTTCTCAATGCGCTTGATCGCGACGTCGAGATCGTAATCAGAAGGAAGCCGCGGTCGAAAAGGATGGCGAGAATTGTGGTGACAGGTGCCCGGTTGGTGGGTTGAAGTCCTAAGCGTTGATGTGAGCCACGCAAAAGCGGCCAGTCTTTGTGGCGGCGCCAGCCAGGTGCAGAGGTCCTTCGGCCCCGCAAAGGGCGCGGGCCTCAGGATGACAAAGGAGAGGAGATTACGCGGGCCTCGGGATGACAAGGGGTGTGATCGCGCGCAGGCCTCGGGAGGATGGGGCAGTGATGGGTACCGGTCAGTTCTGTCCGTCTGCGAGATACATGTCGGCGACGTGTTCGGCGATTGCGCCGGGCTTGGCTTCGGCTAGATTCGCCAGCACTACAACGGTCAGCCGATCGTTCACGTAACGCGCGATTGCAGACTTGAATCCCTGCCAGGCTCCGGTGTGGCTGACTACGTGATGTCCATGGCGTTCTGCGATGTCCCAGCCAAAGCCGTAGCCGGCATTGTTCGGTTTCCCGTTCTTCAGCTTCGCGGGAGTCCACATCTGGTCGAGGCTTGACGGTTTCAGCAGCTTCTCGGTGTAGAGCGCGGCGTCCCACTTCGCGAGATCCAAAATGGAGAAGTAGAGGCTGCCATCGGCGGTGGTGTTGACCCTGGGAGCGACCCATTCCTGGTTTTTCAGTTCGCCCTTCACCAGGCGATAACCGGCGGCGCGATTGGGAATAATGTCGGCTTCGCTGATGATGCGCGTAGTTTGCATGTCGAGCGGATGGAAGATTCGCTGCTGCAGAAAGTCGCCGTAGAATTCCCCGGTCACGCGGTGAATCAGGATTCCCAGCGTCAGGTATCCCAGATTGCTGTACTCCCATTTGGTGCCAGGAGGATAGGCCAGCGGGATGCCCTCAACCAGCTTCAGCAGCTCGGGTTCCGTCCAGTCCTTGCGGAAATTGAACTTATCGGGATAGTCGCCAAAGCCGGCGGTGTGGCTCAGCAGCTCGCGGACGGTTACTTCTTTCCAGGTGGCGGGAGCGTCGGGGAAATATTTTGTCAGGGAATCGTCGAGGCCTACCTTGCCCTGCTCGACGAGCATCATCACCGCGGTCGCGGTGAATTGCTTGCCGACTGATCCCGACTGGAACACGGTCTCTGGCTTCACCGGGACTTGCAGTTCGACGTTGGCCTGGCCGAATCCCTGAGCCTGAATAATCTTTCCGCCTCGCGATACCAGAAGGGCCACGCCGGGAATGTGCTGGCGTTGCATTTCGCTCTGTACGTAATTGGAGACCCGCCTGGATACAGCGTCTGAGGCAGAAGTACCTTGGGCTCGGGCAATCGACGAAACGATGGACGACACCACGAAGACGAAGATGAAAGCCGCACGCAAAGTTGTGTGGCGAGGGAAGTAACTGCGGAAGCGCTTTGTCATGAGTGAATGTGGGGAGGAATGGCCACGAAATACGAATCCGTAGCACAAATTAGCACAGAGAATCCGGGATTAGCGAGCAAATTCCCTTCTCCCCGGTTGGCTTCCAGTTACGCCGTCCAAGAAACTGGCAGGGACTAACTGTGTCAACAGTCAATGCACGGAGGTGTGCGATTTTGACCAGTCAACGTTGAGGGAATCGGATATCTTCCTCGTAGTTGCTGAAAAGAATAAAACCTCTCGGGCGGAGGTTGAGGAGTGGCAATATGCCCAAAATCTTGTTGGCCGAGGACGACGACGCTGTCCGCGATATGTTACAGGTGGCGCTGGAACGCGACGACTTTGAGGTAACTGCCGTAGCGACCGTGCGCGACGCCCTCCATTGCATCGCTACCGAGAACTTTGACGCACTGCTTTCCGACTTGCACATGCCAAACGCCGGGGATGGTTTTACCGTGGTTAGCGCCATGCGCCACACGCACCCGCAAGCAGTCACTCTGGTATTGAGCGGGTACCCAGCAATCGACGAGGCTTTGTCTGCTATCCGCGTACAGGCTGACGAAGTCCTGATGAAACCAATTCAAATATCTAAGCTTCGGGAAGCTATCCGCGAGAAGCTTGCGAACCCGGTACCGAGCAGGCAAGTGCCTACGGAAAGCGTGGCCTCGATACTAGAGCATGACTTGGACGCTACGATTCAGGACTGGATGGCACTCGTAGCCAACGATGAAGAGCTGAATTGCATCCCGCTAAGCTTTCAGGACCGGACCGGTCATCTTCCCAATCTCATCGCTGATTTGATCCACCGCTTGCGTCTTCCCCAGGCTGAGAGAGCAGGCGTTTCGATCCCAGCACGCCAGCACGGGGATCTGCGCCGTCATCAGGGCTACAGTGCGGCGATGGTGGTCGAGGAATCGCGAATCCTGCAGGTCAGTATCTTTAATACCCTGCAAAATAATCTAGACAGGGTCGATTTCAGCAAGGTGCTGCGAGACGTGATCACGATCGCCGACGAAGTGGATTCGCAATTGAAGCAGGCCATGCTCAGTTACCCAACCCCAGGTCCCGGCTCCGAGGGGCTGGCGGCATAGAGGACTGAACTAACCAAAGGAAACCCCGCTGCGTTGGCGGGTTCGATGGGCTTAGAATTTGGAGGCGCGGGTCGGAATCGAACCGACGCATAAAGGTTTTGCAGACCTCTCCCTTACCACTTGGGTACCGCGCCCCTGCTCAATACGTTAGCGTTC
>Ga0209380_10000148_pt1 | contig 45231 bp, 40 predicted proteins | sample HubBroMetageWFT6_FD_188347 | JGI IMG/M metagenome (GOLD analysis project Ga0209380, IMG submission 188347) | Warmed and freeze-thawed soil microbial communities from the Hubbard Brook experimental Forest, New Hampshire - Hubbard Brook CCASE Soil... | ecosystem: Environmental > Terrestrial >...
CGGCCATGCGCCGGCGCGCGCAGGCCTCACCTGTCCCTGGCAGACCACGCGGAAGGCACAAAGACCCTGATCAGCGTCAGGCTAATCAGGCCTGAGGGCCGGGTCGCGCCGGAACGCGTCGACCAGTTGCCAGAACCCGTCAACGTGCTTCCTGATGCGGGCCTTGTCAGCCACCGAGTTCAGGAACGGCTTACCCTTGCCGACCAGGCGCACATCCAGGACCCGCCCGCGTCCGTCTACGAAAGGCTCCCTGACCAGGTAAACGGGGGCAAGCGACCTCGACCTGACCGAGTCGGGGAGCCTGGCCCGCAGCCACGCCAGCTGGCCGGTGGTGTACATGTTCGTCGGGATATCGAGTTCTTCAAGGCCCGTCAGCTCGCCCAGAGGCTCAATCCGGCCGTCTCCGATCCGCTTCGCGTTGAACGACAGCGACCGCAGCCCGCCGAGCACGGTCAGCGGCTCCAGCGACTCGAACACTGCCTTGCTCCACATACCGTCGCCGAAACCGACCTCCCGCAGCGCAGCCCCGGCCCGCAGATCCTCCAGGTCATGCAGCCTATTGAAGTCCCGGAACCTCAGCCCCGTCAGCGCAGGGTTCTGCGAAAGATCCCACAGCCGCGCGGCCCGCTGATTCCAGAAGAACTCAACCAGGCGCAAGCCGGGCAGATCTTCCAGCGGGCTCAGATCCGTGATCAAGGGGCACTTGTAAAAGTCAATGGCCAGGAACTGCCGGCCGTACCTGGTGACGAAACGCTCAAAGATTACCTGATCCAGCCCGCCGATCCGCACCGCCAGAGCATCGGGACGCTCGGCGATGACATCAAGTTCCCTCTCAGTCATTCGGCCGCCACCGCCACCGGTCTCGGGGAAGACCTGCAGCAGCCACGGCGGGACACCCCGATACGGCGGGTGCACATCGCGAAAACACCTGGGCTCCGAAGCCATCTCCCGGGCCAGATCGTCGACGACCACACCCTCCAGCTCCGCCTGAAAGACCTGCTCGGCAATCCAGTCACCGACCTGCCGACTCACCTCGTCATACGGCTCAGCAGGCAAGTCCCTGCCCTCCGGAAGATTCACCGCGCCAGTATGCCCGGATTCTCCACACCCGAGCCAGTCCCGTTCGCCGCCGAACTTCAGCCCATGAGCCGCACGTCAGCTACAGAGCCGCAAGTCGCAACTGCCCCGGCGCCCGCCAGAGGCTGATCCGCGCCCCTAGGACGACAGTAGGTTGCCACACGGCCGGAGCTCAGCGCGCGCGGAAATCCGGCGAATCGGGCTTGCGGCCGACCGGCCCGGTAGATTTCCGCCGCCCTCGGGCGATAGCGTCCGTCCATGACCGTCAAACTTGTAGTCCTGTACACCCAGCCCGAGGACCCAGCGGCGTTCGAGGCGGCTTACGGGGACGTGCACGTCCCGCTGGTGGAGAAGATCCCCGGAGTGCAGCGCTTCGAGGCGGGCCGCATCAGCGGTGCGCTCGACGGCGGCGAGCAGACCTATTTCTGGCTGGCTGAGCTGTACTTCGCTGACGCCGCGGCCCTGCAGGCAGCATTGGGCTCGCCCGAGGGCGGCGCTGCCGCTCAGCACTACGGCGAGATCGCGCCGCCGGGCTCGCGGATGTTCGTCCAGGAACTCGGCGGCTAGCCGGCCGTCAGCTGGACCTCGCCGGGCGCGGCGAGGGGATGATTTCCAGGTTCACCGGCTCCAGGCCGGTGATCTCCCACTGCTCGGCGCCGACGTCGACCGCGAGCCGGGACTTGCCGACGCGCAGGCCGCTCACGCGCAACGGCAGGTAGCGGTCGGGAACCTCGGGCGCGCACCACAGCTGCCCGCTGGAAACCTCAGGGGCGAAGCGCAAGACGGTGTGCAGCAGGAGCAATGGCGCCGCCGCCGCCCAGGCCTGCGGCGAGCACGACGTCGGATACGGCACCGGCACGGAGAACTCGGCGCGGTCAAAGCCGCAGAACAACTCCGGCAGCCGGTAGCCGAAGTGCTCGGACGCGTCGATGATCGCGTCGGTGACGCGCTGTGCCTGCTCGACGAATCCGTAGCGCATGAGGCCGGCGGCGCAGATCGCGTTGTCGTGCGGCCACACCGATCCGTTGTGATAGCTCATCGGGTTGTAGGCGCCCATCGATGCCGCCAGCGTGCGGATCCCCCAGCCGCTGAACATGTCCTCCGACATCAGGTGCCTGGCCACCGAGCCGGCCTTGTCCTTATCCACGATGCCGGTCCACAGGCAGTGGCCCATGTTCGAGGTCAGGGCGTCGATCGGTCGCTTGTTCTCGTCCAGTCCGATCGCGTACCAGCCGCGGTCGGGCAGCCAGAACTGCTCGTTGAAGATGCGCTTCAGCTGCTTGGCCTTCTTGCGCCAGACCGTCGCACCCCGCTCGTCGCCTGCCAGGTTGGCCAGCTGCGCCCGGGCGCGGTAGGCGGCATACACGTAGCCTTGAACCTCGCAGAGCGCGATGGGCGCCTCGGCGATGGTGCCGTCGGCGAAGTTCACGCCGTCCCAGGAGTCCTTCCATCCTTGGTTGACCAGGCCGCGGCTGGTCTTGCGGCAGTACTCCACGAAGCCGTCACCGTCGGCGTCGCCGTAGGCCTCGATCCACTCCAGCGCGCGGTCGGCATGCGGCACCAGGCTGGCAATCGCCGTCGGCTTGCCGCCCCAGCGCTGCAGCTCGCCCAGCAGCATCACGAACAGCGCCGACGCGTCGGCCGAGCCGAAGTAGGCGCTGCGACCGCCGAGAGCGAACGAGGCGGCGGGCCCGAACCGCACCTCGTGCAGGATCTTGCCGGGCTCCTCCTCCGACTCGGGCTCGACCTCGTCGCCCTGCCTGGCTGCCAGCGTGCGCAGCGTCCCGAGCGCCAGACCCGGATCCCACGGCAGCAGCATCGACGCGGTCAGCAGCGAGTCCCGGCCGAACAGCGCCATGAACCAGGGCGCGCCCGCTGCGACCACCGGCCAGCTCGGATGGTCGGGATCGAAGATGCGCAGCGCGCCCAGGTCCTCCACGCTGCGGCTGAGCACCTCGGCGAGGTTGCGGTCGGCCGTGCGGACCTGCGGGCCACGCTGACGCCACTTGCGGAGCCGTTTCGCCGGACGGGTGAGGTTGACCGGATGCCCGCGCGGATGCCTGAGCTTCATCACCACGCCGTCGTCGACGGGCACCGCCTCGACCGAAACGGTCCGCTCCGACTGCGCGGGTACCAGCAGCCGCCAGGTCAGCACGCCGTCAGCGACGGACGGGCTCTCATCGCCGTTGATGCGCAGCTCCTGCCGGCGCTCCCGCCGGCCGCTGGTGATGACCAGCGAGGCGTCGGCGGCGGTTGAGGTTGCGACCGTGCGCGGCTTGGACCGGCCCTTGACCTCGAAGAGGTCGGCGAAGTCCGCTTCGGCGGCCAGCGCGACGACGCAGCGTTTCGGCTTGGCCGCGGTGTTGCGAAGGGTGATGTCCTCGCGCATGCCGTCGCCCACGTAGCGGCGCCGGACCACCAGCATCGAGCTGTCGGCCTTGCCGGCCTTCGGCGGCATCCGGCCGAGGAACGTTGCCGCGAACGGCTCCTGCGTGTGGACGGTCAGCGGCTGCGGCTCGATCCCGTCCACCCGCAGCTCCCACCGGGACAGCACGCGCGTGTCCCGGACGAACAGGCCGTGCGGGCGGTCCGGCAGGATGTCGCCGCCCTGCTCGCTGATGCAGAACGTGGAGCCCTCGATCAGCGTCACCGGATCGCAGGAGGCACCGTGTCCCGGCGGGAGATCGCCCGCCGCCCAGGGCCCGGTCATCGGGCCGGGCCCTGGGTCAGCTGGCGTCGTCCGCGACGTGGACTAGGCGCTGATGAGGCGCCGCCCGGCGGCCGGAATGCGGCGGATGAGCCTGGCCTCTCGGTCGAGCATGCGGCGGTAGAGGCGCTCGTGGTCGCTCGCCATCCGCTGCAGCGAGAACCGGCGCCGCGCGGCCTCGCGGCAAGCGGCGCGTTCGATGTCGGCCACCTGGTCAACTGCGCTGATCATCTCCCCCTCGTCACGGCACAGATACCCGGTCCTGCCGGACTCAACGATTTCTGTGGCCGCTCCGTTCGGAAATGCGAGCACGGGCGTGGCGCAGGACAGCGCCTCGGTCATCACCAGGCCGAACGGCTCGCGCCAGGTGATCGGGTTGAGCATTGCGTCGGCGTGGCGGAGCAGTTCGATTCTCCGCTCCAGCGGGATCTCCGTCGGGAGCTCGTCTTCCGGGTCGAGCAGTGGCCGGACCTCGGACTCGAAGTAGGCGATCTCGTTGTCCTCGCGCATCTTCGTCGAGAGGATCAGCTTCTTGCCGGCCTTCTTCGCGACGCGCACCGCGTGATGCACGCCCTTGTCCGGCGACATGCGGCCGATGAATATCAGGTACCCGCCGCCGCCAGGACCGGCCTTGTAGAGGTCGAGGTCGATGCCATGGTGGATGACGTCGGCGACCGGCACGTTGCCGTTGGCCTGCGCCTGACGCGCCTGCGAGTGCGAGATCGCCACGATGGAGGTGTGCTTCGCTATCTGCGCGAGGATCGGCGCCGTCTCCCCGTTGAACGGACCATGGTTCGTGTGCGCGACCGGAGGCCGCCGCAGCCCGCGCAGGCCCGCGATCAGCGGGCCGAGGAACGTGTGGTCATGGATGATGTCCATGTCCGCCAGCGACTCGTAGGCGGCCAGCACGTGCGCCGTCTCCGGCACCGTCACGCCGATTGGCGCGATCGCCTTCGGGTAGAGAAAGTCGGTTGGCACCGGGCACTCGGACTCACCCACAGTGAACAGGCGGACCTCGTGACCGAGTTCCTGCAGGCCCCTGGCGAGGTTATCGATGACGACCTCGGTCCCGCCGTACGCCGGTGGTGGTACCGGGACCCAGGGCGGGGCAATCAGGCCGATTCGCATCTGTGCTGCCTCCTCGTGTCGAGCCGCGTGACTATCACGCTTCGCTAGCGGCTGAGCGCAAGCTCACGCCAGCCGCTGGCGACTTTGGGCGCGCTGCCGGTTCCTGCGCTGGCCCTGGGGCTGGCTGGGGCACAAGAGGCACCAGCTGCCAGCGCGGGCACACGGCGGTGCGAAATGGCCCGGTCGCACCGGTCGACGTGACCGGTCCGGCTCCCGCACTCTGCGCACCCGCGGGGCGGTGCCAGAGCCAGGCCGAACGCCATAAATACCGTGCGTATAGAGCCGATAACCGAATGCAATGTTCCCGTCAGAATGGCGCGGCAAACGTCGGGACCGCCCTGGCAACGATCATGAGAATGCACCCCGGAGCAGCGGTGGCTGGTCTTCGCCGCAGCTCTGCGGCCGGTCCGGCGCCCGGTCCGGCGGCCAGCCAGCACGCCGGGCATACCGCCCGTCACCTGGCGAAACCGGGACGGTAGGTTTGAGTTGTGACTGATGCGGCGCATGGTGCCAGGGAGGAGCAGTTTGCCCCCAGCGAGGCTGCCGTCTCGCCGCTCCAGGCCGTGCTCTCCGGCCTGCGTCAGCCCATCGTCCTGATACTGCTTCTCATCGCCTTTTTCACCACAATCTCTGGCAAGCCGCTAGACGGCTTCCTCATGCTGACCGTGGCCACCCTGCTCGTCTGGGACGCAGCCAGGACCCGCCTGGGGTATCTGCAGGTGCGCGCGCCCAGCGCCGCGCGCGCCCCGGTGCCGCCGGCCCGCCGCCGGCGGCTCCTGGTCGGGGTCTCGTGGGTGTCGGCGGGCCTCATCTACGCCGGGATCGTCGGCAGCTTCAAGCGGTACTCCTGGCCCGCCACCGCCGCCGTGGTCGCCCTCGGCTGCCTGATGGTGGCGATCGGCTGGCAGGGTCCCCTACGCGACCGGGCCCAGCTGACCGGGAACGCGCTGCGCCGCGTCTGGCTGTGGGCGGTGGTCCTCGTAGCGGGCGGCCTGTGGGAACTGAGCTCGCTTCTGCAGCAGCCGCATCTCACCACTGACTCCTACGCTCACCCGACGATCAGCGCCCTGACCGACCCGCTGCTGGCCAGCCACCCGGGCCGGTCTCTCGCCCTCGGCGGGTGGCTGCTCATCGGCTGGTTCCTGGCCGGCCGGTGAACAGCCACAAGGCCACCATCCTCGGCTACCTGCTGGTCCTCGCGGCCGGCGTCGCGCTGCAGATCAAGGCGCTTACGCGGCCGGACCGGTTCCCCTCGCTCGGCCGCGTGTTCACCCACGTCATGCAGTCGCGGACCGGCCGAGTCGGCATTTTCGTGGCGTGGGCGTGGATCGGGCTGCATTTCTTCGCAAAGTAGGGCAGGCGATCCATCGCCGCGAAAGTCACGAAGAACGGTAGTAGGCCTCGATTGGCACGCGGGCCTCGGCGAGCAGCGCCGGGCCGTCGCGGCGCACCGTCGGCCAGTCCGACCCCGGATTGAGCTCGATGAGCTGGTCGGTCGACAGGGCATACACGACCCGCCCGAGCCCGGAGCGAGCGATGCCGCCGGTGCACATCCCGCAGGGCTCGCAGCTGGTGTACATCGTCGTCCGTGCCGCCGTCTCCTGATCAAGCTCACGGGCTGCCCAGCGGGCGAGTTTGAGCTCGGGGTGAGCGCTGATGTCGTTGTCGCGCCGCACCGTGTTGTGGGCCTCGATGAGGACCGTGCCGTCGGCGTCGGCCAGCAGCGACCCGTAGGGCGCATCGTCCAGGGTGACGGCGCGCGCGGCGATCGCAATCGCGCGCCGCAGCAAGGTCTCGTCAGCGGGTGTGATCACGAGGGCGTCCTCCAGCGGGTAGCCACGGCCGTCAGCGCGCGCCAGGCCACTTCTGGCCGGCGGGTCTCCTCCGGATCGCCGTGGTAGGGATCGAGTACGACGGTATCGGCGCCTAGCCGCCGGAGCTGATCGAGATCACCGAGTATCTGCTCGAGGCTGCCGGTGCCCGGGAGCCGTCCGGTCTCCTCGGCCGGGGAGTCGGTGAGCGCCAGACCGATGCGAGGCGCAAGCGCCGGCAGCGCATGGCCTGCCACCGCATCCCGCAGGAAGGGCAGAGTCGCCCGCAGCGGGTGCCACGCGGCTTCGAACCTGATCGATCGCCGGATCGCCGCCTCGCTGTTGCCGCCGACCCAGACGGGTATGGCGGATTTCGGACCCCAGGCCTCGCGCAGCGAGGTCAGGTAGTCGTCGGTCAGCCGGCCGCGCTCCGCGAACGGTATTCCGAGCGCCTCGAACTCCTGGCGCGCCCCCCCGACGCCGACCCCGAGCACGAGCCGGCCCCCGCTGAGCTCGTGCAGGTTCAACGCCATGCGCGCCACCACCAGCGGATGCCGGTACGGAAGCACAACCACGGTCGTGCCCAGCCGTACCCGCGTCGTGATGCCCGCCAGCCAGGACAGCGCGGTGAACGGCTCGTAGAACGGCTCCGGGTACCGCACGGCTACATCCGGCGTGACAACCACGTGGTCCGAGACCATCAGGAGGTCAAAGCCGAGCCCTTCCACGATCCGCGCCCACTCGCGCAACACGCCGGGGTCGGTTCCGGGTCCGTAGTTCGGTACGTTGACGCCCAGGTGCATGATGGGAGGCTATACCGGCGATCATCCGGCCTGGAACCACTTTCTCCCGGCAGATACGATGACTCGCCGTGCTTTTCCCTGTAGATTGCGACTATGGCCGTGAACCTCGATGACGTTGACTGGGCGATCATCGACCAGCTCCAGCAGGAAGCGCGGATCTCTCTCAGTGAGCTTGGCCGTCGCGTCAACCTCAGCCCGTCGGCCACCACCGAGCGCGTACGACAGCTGGAGGCGGCGGGCGTTGTCACCGGCTATCACGCGGTGCTCGACCTGACCAAGGCCGGCTACCCGGTGCTCGCTGTCGTCCGGCTGAAGTACCCGGGCAACCATCACGAGCCGTTGCGCCGCCTGCTGGCCGAGCGCCGGGAGATCCTCGAGTGCCTGCGCACCACCGGTGACGACTGCTACGCGCTGAAGGTCGCCGCGACCTCAATGGAGCACCTGGAGACGCTGGTGGGCGAGCTCGCCAACTTCGGCAGCACGACCACCAGCGTCGTCTACAGCCAGACGATGCCCTATCGCGGGCCCGCCCGGCCCTGACCGGTATCCGGGCGCCCGCGCCGGCGGGCTCAGCTGCGGCCCGCGCGCCGCTGGAACAAGATCGTCGCCGCGACGCCCGACACCAGCAGGATGCCGCCGCACCAGGCGATGGCCAGCCAGGGGCTCGTGCCCAGCGGCTGGGACAGGAGCAGCCCGCGCACCGAGCTGATCACCGGAGTCACCGGCTGATGCCTGGCGAAGCCGCGGATCCACGTGGGCATCGTGGCGATGGGCACGAAAGCGCTGCTCGGGTACGGCAGGAACAAGATCCCGAAGGTGATGCCATTGGCCGCGTCGGGCGTGCGAACCAGCAGTCCGAGCGCCGCCGACAGCGCCGAGATCGCCGTGATGAACATCAGCAGCAATCCGGCTGCGCCCAGCCAGCCCGCCGCACTCGCGTGCGGCCGGAAGCCGATGGCAAACGCCACGCCAAGCACGAGCGCGGACGAGGCCAGGTTGCGCAGCACGCTCGCCACGACGTGACCGGCAAGCAGGGCCGCGCCGCCGACGTTCATCGAGCGCAGCCGGTCCATCGCACCGCTGGTCATGTCTTCGCAGACCCGCACCGCCGTCAGCGCCGAGCCGAACCCGGCGCACAGGACCAGGACGCCGGGCACCACGTAGGTGTGGTAGGCCTCGCCGGTCCTGATCGCGCCACCGAAGAGGTAGACGAACATCAGCATCAGCGCCACGGGCAGCAGCAGAGAGGTGATGACGGCGTCGGTGTTCCGCCAGCCGAGCCGCAGGCACCTGCCGATCATCACCAGCGCTCTCGCCGGGCCGGACGCGGACCGGCGCGGCGCCGCGCCGAACCCTCGAGCGCCGGCAAAGGCATGGTCAAGGGCAAGATCCGGGCTAGACATTCTCGAGCTCCTTCGGCGTGGTGGTGGCCGGCGCATGGCCGGTGAGGGCCAGGAAGACCGCGTCCAGCGTCGTGTCGTGCACGGCGAACCGGACGACCGCGGTGCGGTTCGGATCGATCTCGTCGAGTAGCCCGCGGACCTGCGCCGCCTGGCCGTCGGTGGGCACGGCGATGGTCAGCGCATCGCGGTCCTGCGCAGCCGCCCGGTGCCCCAGAACTCGCAGCGTCACGTCAAAAGCACTCTGGTCGGCAAGCCAAAGCTCGAGCCGGCGCTCGCCCACCTCGTCCTTGAGTGCCCGCGGCGTGTCGTCAGCGACGATCTGGCCGCCGTCAAGGACGGCGACGCGATCGGCGAGCTCATCGGCCTCCTCCAGGTACTGGGTGGTGAGGAAGACCGTGACCCCGGAACCGGCCAGCTCGCCGACGACCTGCCACATGGCCTGGCGGCCGGGCAGATCCAGTCCGGTGGTCGGCTCGTCCAGGAACACCACGTCCGGCCGGCCGACCAGCCCCGCCGCCAGGTCCAGGCGCCGGCGCATGCCGCCCGAGTACTGGCCGACCCGTCGGCCGCCTGCCTGAGCCAGGCCAAAGGCCTCCAGGAGCGCGGCCGCCCGCCGGCGAGCCTGCGCTCCGGTGAGGCCGGCGAGCCGCCCGACCAGGCGGAGGTTTTCCTCCCCGGTGAGGCCCGCGTCGACCGACGCGTACTGCCCGGTCAGGCTGATCTGCCGGCGGACCTGGCGGCGCTGGGCCAGCGCGTCCAGTCCGGCCACGCGGACCGTGCCCGCATCCGGGCGGGTCAGTGTCGCGAGGATGCGCACGGTGGTCGTCTTGCCCGCGCCGTTAGGCCCGAGCAGGGCGAACACGCTGCCCCGCGGCACGGCCAGGCTGAGGCCGCTCAGCACGCGGTGCGAGCCGAAGGCCTTTGTCACTCCGACCGCCTCGACGGCCAGATCCTCTGGCATGAGCGCTCCCTTCACAAATCGCTACTGCGTATCATGCACGCTCTACTGCGTACCTCATACGCTCTACCGCGTAGCCTATACGCAGTTCTAGGATGTCTGTCAACACCGGTCGGAAGGGACCCAGTGCCGAGGACACCGTCACCACCGCCCGCCCAGAGCGGGCCGGAGCCGCCCTCAGGGGCGCTGCCAGGCAGCATCGCCGCGGCCTGGGGCCTGCGCGAGCGGCCAGGCAAGGGACCCAAGCCCGGGCTCAGCCTCGAGCAGATCGTCCGGTCCGGGATACGGGTCGCCGAGGCGGACGGCCTCGCGGCGGTCTCGATGAGCCGCGTCGCCAGCGAGCTCGGCGTCGGCACCATGTCCCTGTACCGGTACGTGGAATCCAAGCGCGAGCTGCTCGACCTGATGGTGGACGCGGCCATGGGCGAGGCACCGCTGATCGACGTGCGCTCAGGCTGGCGGGACGGCCTCGCCGAGTGGGCGAGCGCGGAGCTGGCGGTCTACCGCAGTCATCTGTGGGGGCTGCAGGTCCCGCTCTCCGGCCCCCCGGCCACCCCGAATGCCCTGGGCTGGCTCGAGCAGGCCCTGCGCTGCCTGCGCGATAGCGGCCTGGACGAAGACCAGAAGATGTCAGTGATCTTGCTACTCACCACGTATGTACGCAGCCACGCGACCACGGAGGGCCAGATCGACGCGGCCGTCCGGTCCGCCGGGATCAGCCCGCATGACGCGATGACCGGCTACGGCAAACTGCTCGGCATGCTGCTCGACCCGCTGCGCTTCCCGGAGCTGACCGCCGTCGCCGCCTCGGGCGTGCTGGACAAGGCCGACCCCTGGGACAAGGAGTTCTACTTCGGGCTGGAGCGAATCCTCGACGGCGTCGAGGTCCTGATCGCCAATCTGGCCGGGACAGGCTGACCCGCGTCGGCTGGCCGAGACCGCGCCGGGCACAATGCCGGGTGAGCGGAAATATGCCCGACCACCAATCTTGACCAGCGCGCTGAATGGCGGGGGGTGAGACTCGATCGCCGTGCCAGACGACTCGCGCGATCCGGCGCCGGGCGCCGAGCCGGCCGAGTCGGAACCGGACGCCCGGTTCACCTTCGCGAACGAGCGCACCTTCCTGGCCTGGACCCGCACCGCGCTCGCGTTCATGGTCGCGGGCCTGGGCATCGTTCAGCTGCTGCCGCCGTTCCCCGGCGTGCCCTGGGGCCGGCACGTGCTCGGCGTGCCGCTGATCGTGATCGGCGCCGTCATCGCGATCGTCAGCTACGTCCAGTGGATGCACAGCCAGCAGGCGCTCCGCCGCGGGCAGCCGCTGCCCCGCTCGGTGCTGCCCCAGATCCTGGCCATATCGATCACCATCATCGCGGCGATCGCGGCGGCCGTGCTGCTGGTCTCGGCCCTGGTGAAGTCCTGATGGCCCCGCCCGACGACATTGAGGACATCGACCCTGGCCTCGCCCGCGAGCGAACCGACCTGGCCTGGACCCGCACAGCGATCTCGTTCGCGGCGACCGGCGCCGCCATCCTGAAGAACCACGTCGTCGCCGGGGTGATCGTGCTCGCTCTCGGCGTGGTGACCTGGGCCCTGCGGCGCCTGTTCCCGCGACTGCTCGGCCCCCTCCCGTCCGCGAGGTGGAGCATAGAGCGGCGTCTGCTGGTGGTGACGATCGCGGTCACCGGGGTCGGGGTCGTGGCCCTCGTCGTCGCCCTGACCGCGCATCCGTCAGGCTTCCGGTAGGTAGCCCCGGCTAAGGGGAGGGCTGTGCTTGCCTCCCTGGGGGCGACCCCCCGGAGACCCCCCGACTAAGGCTGTGTTTGCCTCCCTGGGGGCGACCCCCCGGAGACCCCCCGACTAAGGCTCTGGTGCAGCGACCGGACGGCTCCGGCGGGCGAACCAGGCGGCCAGCCCGGCGCTCAGCAGGTCGCCGACCGTCATCAGGACCCGCGACACCAGCGCCACGGCCGTGGCCCCGGCCGGGGTGATGGCCGGGCCGAGCAGCGCGATCAGGACGATCTCCCGGATGCCAGCTCCGGCCGGGGCGAGGATAAACAGGAAGCCCGCGCACCAGGCGAAGGCAAAGCCGCCGATCGCGAGCATGGCGCCCGACCATCCGGACAGGCCCAGACGCGAGGCCAGCAGCCAGACCTGCAGGCCGTAGAAGATCCAGCTGAGCACGCCCCAGGCCAGCGCCGTCGCCACGGCCCGCCCGCTGAGCGGCTCCTCGAGCGGCGGCCGCTTAGCCAGCCGCAGCAGCCGGTCGAGTATCCGGTTGAGCACCTTGGGGTAAAGGAAGACCAGGATGACCGGCGCGGCGAGAAACACCCAGCGGTAGTGCGCCGCGTGCTTGCTGAACGGCAGGGCCACGAGCCCGACCAGGATGCCCGTAACCAGGGACAGCAGCATGGTCAGCACCGACGCGCTCGCCGACCGGTGGCGCGGGACCTTGTGCGCGGTACCCAGCTCCATCTGCGCGAGCACCGGCCAGACCGAGCCGGGCAGGTACTTGCCCAGCTGGCCGACGAACAAGATCTGCGCTGCGACCCTGGCCGGCAGCGGCGAGCCCAGCGCGGCCAGCAGCACCCGGTAGATCTGCATCAGGGCCACCAGCGCGACCAGGACGCAGATCATGGCGCCGATGACAGACCCGGCCCCGAGCTCGGACAGGTCGGCTCGCACACCGTGCGGACCGGACCAGTCTCTGGCGATGGCATAGGCGCCGATCCCGACGGTCGCGACGACGAATCCCCAGCGCACCGCCCGGCTGCCGAAAACCCTGGCCACCGTGGACCGCAGCGATCTCCGCGCCGGCTCCGGACCGTCCTGACCAGCCTCTTCCCCGCTCAGCTCGGCGACCGGAGCGTCGGCTCGGGCTCCCGCGGGCTGGTCCGGCATTGCTACAGCCTAGCGACATATTCGCCCGGCCAGACCCCGGCCGCCCTTACCGGGAACGACGCCGCCCCCTAGTCATGAGCGTCGTCCCGTGACCGCAACTCAACCAGCTAAGGTATGTACGCTATGCGCGCCCTACTGTTCGGCACCTACGACACCTCGACGCACCCGCGGGTCGCGGCCATCGCCGAGGGCCTGCGCGCATGCGGCGCCGAGGTCACCGAGTGCAACGCGCCCCTGGGCCTGGATACCGCGGCCAGGGTTGACATGCTGGCGAAGCCCTGGCGCGCTGTGGGCCTGCTGGCCCGGCTGGCCAGCCGCTGGACGACGCTGGCCCGCTGCGCGCGGCGGCAGCCGCGCCCGGACGTGGTCGTGGTCGGGTATCTCGGCCATTTCGACGTGCATCTGGCCCGCGCGCTGTTCCGCAAGGTGCCGATCGTGCTCGACCACCTCGTCGGCGCCAGCGACACCGGGCGTGACCGGCGGCTGAACGGCGGGGCCCGGGACGCGCTGCTCAAGTTCATCGACGCCGCCGCGCTCCGGGCGGCCGACGTCATCGTGGTTGACACCGACGAGCACCTGAACGCGCTGCCAGAGCGACACCGGGCCAGAGCGGTCGTCGTTCCGGTAGGGGCACCGGAGGCCTGGCTGACCGCGGCGGGATCGACGGGGCCAGCCGGGGACGGCCCGCTGCGCGTCGTTTTTTATGGCCTTTACACCCCCCTGCAGGGCACGCCGGTCATCGGCGCGGCGATCGCCAAGATCGCGGGCGCGCCGGTGCAGGTCACCATGATCGGGAATGGCCAGGACCTCGCCGAGACCAGGGCCGCCGCGGCCGGCAGCCCGGCGGTCACCTGGATCGATTGGGTGCCCGCCGCCGACCTGCCCGCCATTGTGGCCGGGCATGACGTCTGCCTGGGCATCTTCGGTACTGGCCCGAAGGCGCTGCGGGTGGTCCCGAACAAGGTCTTCCAGGGCGCGGCGGCCGGCTGCGCGATCATCACCTCGGACACCGCCCCGCAGCGGCGGGCGCTCGGCGACGATGCCGTGCTGGTACGGCCAGGGGACCCGGAGGCGCTGGCCACGGCGCTGCTGCAGCTTGCTGACGACCGGGCCGAGCTGGCCCGCAGGCGCCAGGCCGCCCGCGAGCTGGTGGCCGACCGGTTCGCGCCGCAGCAGATAGTCGCACCGCTCATGGATAGGCTCGGCTCGCCCGCTCGGGCCAGGTAGTCAACCGATCACGATGAGGAGCCCGGAGATGGCCGGAGGCCCCACAGCGAGCTCACCCGACGCCGACTCGGTGGCGCCGCTGGCACCGAACGCCTGGCTGCGCTACGACGTCGTCGAGCGGATGCTTCCGGCGGGGATCAGCGAGGTGCTGGAGGTCGGCTGCGGCCGGGGAGCCTTCGGCGCCCGGCTGGCGCTGCGCTACAACTACGTGGGCGTCGAGCCCGATCATGAGTCCTGGACGGTCGCCAAGGCGAGAGTCGGCGCCGTCGGGCGGGGCGAGGTCCGCAACATCTCCTCCGACTCGCTCGGCGGGCAGCAATTCGACCTGGTCTGCGCGTTCGAGGTGCTTGAGCACATCGAGGACGACGCCGGCGCCCTCGCCGAGTGGTCGGCGCTGCTGCGGCCGGGGGGCTGGCTGCTGCTGTCAGTGCCGGCGCATCAGTCCAGGTTCGGGCCGTGGGATGAGCTGGTGGGCCACTTCCGCCGGTATGACCCAGCCGCCATCACCAGGCTCCTGACCAGCGCGGGCTTCACCGACGTCAGCACCCAGCTGTACGGGTTCCCGCTCGGCTATGTGCTCGAGCCGGTCCGCAATGTCATCGGCAGACGCAGGCTCGCAGCCGCGTCCGGCAACACTTACGAGGAGCGGACGTCCGGCTCCGGGCGCCAGCTGCAGCCGACCGGGACCAAGCTGGGCACAGCGATCCGGTGGGCCACGCTGCCGTTCCGCGCCCTGCAGCGCGCGGTCCCGTCGGCCGGGACCGGCCTCGTGGTCCGGGCCAGGCTGGCACCGCAGCCGCCTGCGGCCAGCTAGGCCAGCGCACCTTCGGTTGCGAGCGCCTGTCGCGGCCGCGTCGAAAGTCGCCAGGCGGCCAATAGTGCTCAAAGAGCGTCCGTACTGGCCGTCTCGCGACGTTGGACGAGGTGATTAAGCGGGCGTCAATTATCGCCGCGAGATCGCACTATGAGGTCGGCGAGCAGCGCCAGCGAGGCGATGATCAGGCCGGTCACGACGATCAGCACGGTGTTCACCGCGATCAGCAGCGGGTGCCCGTCTGCCGTGGACGAAATGATGTCGTAGACGCCCTTGGCCACGCCCAGCCCGAGCAGGAACAGCGCGACGGGCATCAGCACCCGGAGCGGGTTGAAGTACATCACCATCCGCAGCACCTGGAGGATGTAGCGGTAGGCGTCCTTCACGAAGTGGAACTTGGACGTCCCCGACCGCTTGGCGTACTCGATCGGGATGTAGCGCACATCGTGCTGGTTGCAGAGGAAGGCCAGCGTGATCGTCGTAACACAGGAGAACCCTGGCGGCAGCAGCCGCATGTACGGCAGCGCGACCTTCTTCCTGAATACGCGCAGGCCCGAGTTCAGGTCCGGGATGCTGGCGTTGCTCAGCTTCTCCGCGAGCTTCCTGATGAAGTACTTAGCCGGCACCCGGAGGATCTTGTGGGTGCCCTGCTCGCTGGTCCTGGCACCGACGACCTGGTCGATCGCGTGATCCTTCTCCAGGAGCTGGACAAGCTCAGGGATCCGGTCGTTCGGGTAGGTCATGTCGGCGTCGGTCCACACGACGATCTCGCCGCGAGCCTGCTGCGTGCCGATCCGCCGCACGGTGCCCGAGCCGCCGTTCCGGTCGAAGTGCACGACCTGCAGGTTAGGGAACTGGGGCGCGACCTCGCGCAGGCGGCTCAGCGTCTCGTCCGTGGAGGCGTCGTCATAGGCCACAAGCTCGTAGGAGTACCCGCTCGCGTCCATCGCCTCAGTGATCCGCTCGATCTCAGCGACCACGTGACCCTGCTCGTTGTAGCACGGAAGCACAATCGAGACATACGGGCTTTGCTGGGATGGATCACTCATGAAAACCGAGTCTACGGCCATTTCGGACGTGCCATCGCCTATGGGCCATACCTCGGTCATCTTGGCGGCTCCGACATCCACACGGTCATGCTAAACCCGGCCGTGGTCTTGGGCGGTGATGTCAAGGTCTTGGTATCACCAAATGAATGCAAGTCAACGACCTTGATCACTCGACCGCCATATTTGTGCAGCTCGGCTGCGGTGCTGGCCAGGAACACGGGCGTGCGCCCCGCCCGGTCGATCCCCCTGATGACCTGCCTGACCGTCGCCGGCGTCGACACCTGCATCAGCGCCGCCGGGTCCCCGCACATGCCGCGGATGGCCTCGGCCCACTGGAATGAGGTCCGGCTGGCGCCCGAGTCGGGGAAGACCACAGACGCGTTCTTCGGCAGTGCCTTGCACATACCCTGCACAGCCCCTATCTCGCCAATGTAGGTCCGGTCAAACGCCAGCCCGGTGGCGGTGAGCCGGATCCCCGACGAGCCGTGGGTGTGCAGCGCCAGGCCGAACGTGGTCCACGTCGGCGGCACCAGCAGCAAAGCGCCCAGGCAGCCGGCCGCAGTCCCCCGCAGGACCTGGCCGATCCCCCGCTGGCGCATCCAGTCGATCAGCCACTTGCCCGCGAAGACGGCCAGCAGAATGAAGCCGGGCAGGACGGCCGGCACCAGCCTCCGGCTGGCCCACGGCTGGTCGGGGGTGATCGCCGGCCGGTAGAGGGTCGTCACGATCGCCCACGAGAAGACCATGAGCGGCAGCGTCCAGGCCGGCACCTTGCCCTGGACACACCGGCGCCAGAGAATCGCGGCGCCGATCGTGCCGAGAATGACCGCGGGCACGCCGATATACCAGAACACCCAGTGCAGGCTGATCTCGTAATAGAGCCGCGACGGATCGATCGGCTGGCCCTCCTGGAGCTGGATGGCCGCGATGCCAGCCTCGAAGGCGGGCGAGGACGCCTGCCTGGTGGTCTCCAGATGCGGACGCAGGACGAAACCGATCATGACCACGACGGGCAGCACCGCAGCGGCCGTGGGCAGCCACTTCGCCTTCAGATTCGGCAGGCCGCGGGTATGAATCAGCCGGGCGACCACCAGCGTGCCGAGCACGACGAGCGCGGCGATCACGGCCAGCGGGATGACCGAGCTCTTGTTCTCCTTCAGGTACGGCAGGGTCAGGAAGAGGCCATCGACTGCCCCGTAAAGCCCGCCGACAACGAAGCCGACAATCATCGGCACTGCCTGGCGCCGCCGGCCAAGTACCAGCATGGCGCAGTACGGGATCACGGGCAGGATGTCGCTGGCCCCGTCGAGACGCACCAGGAACGTCAGCCCGAGCGCGAGGCCTGCGAGCGCGGCGATGGCCCTCGCCCCGCCGCGCTCCGACCCGAGGCAGTCGACCGCCAGGCTCAGCCCGCCGAGGAACAAGATCGCCGCCAGCGGCTCACTGTAGGTCGAGCGACTGGTGAAGAACATCGGCAGCGCCAGCGCCAGGGCCAGGCAGGCGAGCGGCGCCCACTTGGGGCCGACCAGCCGCGCCACGAGCCCGCCGAACGTCAGGATGGCGAGGGCGCCGAGAATCGGCGCCAGGGCCACGGCCGCGTTGACGCCGCCGACCCAGTAGCCGATTGAAAGCACCATCGGAAGCCCGGCCATGAACTGGGGCACGATCGACAGCCCGACCTGGTAGAAGGCAGGGGTCGCAAAGCTCAGCAAGTGGTTGACGCCGCCGAACGCGGCGTTGTCCTGCGGGATCGGCAGCGATCCGTGGCCGGAGATCCAGGCCGCGAACTGCGAGTAGGAGGCCGGGTCGCGCGTGACGATCACGAACTGGGAGTGGAAGACCATCTGATCCCAGCCGAAGGCCACCGCGATGACGACGACGCCGATCACGGACCAGAGCGGCGCGCTCCTGAGCGCGGGCTTGACCGGCTCGCCGAGCGCCGGCCACCGGGCGGCGAGCGGCTTCACCGGACCAAGGCCAAGGCCGAGGTAGACCGCGATGGCCATCACCGGGACGCCAAGCAGGAGCATCGCGACGGGGGTGAAGATGCCAAGCATCAGCAGTGGCAGCCCGACGATCAGCCAGCCGATCGCTAGCAGTACCGGAAGCAGCGTCAGCCGCCCGAACAGCAATCCGGCCGCATTCTCGGGGGCTTCGACCTGCTGGTCGTCTGCCTTCCCGGCTGTCGGCGAGCCGGACGCCTTCGTCTGGGCGCCGACGCTCATTTCCGCGGTCTCCTTCATAACGTGCCTGCCCGGTCAGCTGACGCGATGCAGAACTATGTACCCGCGGCGGCTAAACACGACCTTATAGCCCATGTGCTTCAGCAAGTTCACGCTCCGTACCTGGTCTTGCAGGCTACTGAACGTGAACTCTCGCTGGCTGACGTTGGCCACCACCCAGGGGGCGTAGGACGCTGGCGTATCGCCGTCGCCGTCCCACAGCACGACAGTATCCCGCCCCGACAACTCGGGCCCGACGTTGTTAGCCGCGGCCACGACCACGCCCGGCGGGACCTTGGTGATAGCTTCCGCGCCCGCCTGCGCCGATGGGGTCCGCTGATAGAAGGAGGACGATAGAGCCGGATCGAACGAGAACTTCGGGACCAGCAGGATCGCGAGCACGAACATGACCCCTGCCGCGCCCAGCGCCACGTTAAGGCGCAACTGCGGTCGACGCCCGGCCCGGCCGGGTCCGGTCGCGGGGACGGCCCCGGCGGGCGGGCCGCTCGCGGAGCCAGCTGTCTCGCCGCCGACGGTGCTGGCGGCCGTGACGCCTCCGGCCCCGACCGCTGGGCTCGCGCCACCGATCCCGTCGGCCGCCGGTCCGTCGGCAGCGCCCTCGGCGCCGAGTCGGTCGGACGCGTGGGCCGGGCCGGCCACCGTGGCCCCGGCAAGTCCGGTGGCCGCGCGCGCCGCGTCGGCCGTTGCGGACGCGACGGCCGCCGACTCTGCGGCCTGCGCCGTCATGGGCTGAGCCGACTTCGCCGCCCAGCGCATTCTCGCCCATTCCACCCAGCGACCGAGTCTCGCGCCGCCGTCGACCGCCGCCAGCACGAGGATGGCGACCATATAAGCGTTGTACTGATAGTTGGTGGACCACCAGTTCGGGAACAGGTTGGCCAGGAAGCGCTCAAGGATGAGCGGGATCAGCGCAATCGAGATCGGTGATAGCAGCGGCAGGAAGGCGAACGCGCCGAACAGCCACAACAGGGTGTCGACCTTGACCCGCGGCGTGAACAGCTCCTTGATCGAGCTCAGCGGGTGGGTAACCACATGCTGAAGAAGCTGCGGCATGTTGTTACCCATGGCCGTATAGGCCCAGTAATAGCTAGACCGCCCGCCGAACGCTGGGATCAGCAGGTAAGTAGCCACGCCCGTGTCGACGAGGCCGACCACGATGAGACCGGCCGCCAGCAGCCGCTGCCTGGTCAGGTGCTGCCTGGACAGCAGCAGGTAACAGCCGATCCCGGCGACCAGCAGGCCCATGTCCTCTTTGACCAGCAGCAGGCCGGCGAGGGCGAGCAGGGCCGGGCGGATCTTGCCGGCCTGCAGGCGCTCGAGCGCCACCGCGATGAGCACCGGCGCGAACGCGACCTCATGGAAGTCGAAGGCCACAGCGGCGGCAACCGGCCAGCTCAGCGCGTAGGCAACCGCAACGAGATAGGCCGCCAGCGTGGCCTTCTGCCCGCCGCCAAGAGCCCGCCGGGTGAACAGCCAGATCGGCGGGATCGCCAGCGCGAACAGGATCGCCTGAGCAACAAGCAGCGTCTGCGGCCCGTTGTAGAGCCAGTAAAAGGGCGCCACGATGGCAATAATTGGCGACCAGTGATCGCCAAGTACCGAGAAGTTTGGCTTGAAGAAGTTATGCAGGCCCTTGACGATCGATATGCCAGGGTGGAAATGCGCGTAAGAACGGACGGCCTGATCGAAGATGACCAGGTCATAGGTGCCAGCATTAAAAGAGTAAAGGCGTACGAGTGAGAAGGTCGCGTAGATCGCGGCGAAGACCAGTACAAGCAGGCCGAGCGCGACGACGGTTGCTGACGGGCGCGCCCGCCATGGCCGCCGTCCGGCCTGATTGCTCACCATAGGATGAGAACTCTCCACAACTACGCGATTACTCATGGAACGCGAGAATAGCGGACTCATGGCACCGTACGGGCCCGCAATCTCCTCGTTCTGCAACCGTCCTCGTGCCAGGGAATGCGCACTCGGCCGGACCGGGCCGGGAGCCAGGGCCGCCGGCTAAGCGGCGGCTGCCGTAAGGCCGGTCCTGACCAGAGCCCCCTTACGGGATCAACAGCACGCTTCCGCCTCCTGGGGCCGTGCCCCAGCGCGGCTGTAGCAGCTTACAGCAGCGTGCGAAGCATCGCGTTCAGGCCCGGGGCGCCCATGAACAAGCCTTTCCGGGCTGGTTACCCCAGCACTGGCCAGTCGAGCCGGGCCTTCGCCCAAGGCCAAGGAAAATGGCAATGATGACGATCGGGGCCGCCATCGGCAGCCCGATCGTCGGCCAGCCTGCGGACCGCCGCTGGTCCGCGGGCCATGCGCCCGAGCCCTCGCGTGGCTGAGGCATACGAAGGCCCGACGTCGGCATCCTCAACATCAACCTGCCGGGGCTGGACGGCCCGACGCCAGCCGGTCAGCTGCGGGAGGAGATTCCGGCCACCCGATCCTTATGCCGACCGGTCGAGGCCGAACTCGCGGGCGGGAGGCATCGTCGTGTCCAGCGGCGTCAGCAGGGGATGGGTCTCGCGCAGGGCGAGCGCGACGGGGTCCTGACGTCGGCCTTGGCTTCCGGCAACAGGGTCGGCAATGATCTCAGCAGGTGCTGGCGTGAGCCGGCAAGCCGGGCAAGAGCCGCGACCGTCAAGTTCGGTCTGGCAGCCTGCGTGCCTGAAGCGCATGCGATTGGGCGCGCGGTGCTGTGAGCCCCAGGTCAGCAGCGCGTGCACGGCGGGCCATAGATCGCGGCCAGCTGGGGTGAGTTCGTAGAGGTGGCGGCCGGCGTGGCCGGGGTCGGGCCGCCGGTCGAGGATCCCGTCGTCGACCAGGCCGGTGAGGCGGTCGGCGAGCACTGCCTTGGGGATGTCGAGGTGAGCGCGGAAGTCGCTGAAGTGGCGTACACCGTAGAAGGCGTCGCGGATGACCAGCAGTGTCCAGCGCTCGCCGATCACCTCGAGTGCGCGGGCTAGTGAGCAGTCCTGGCCGGGGTAGCCCTTTGCTTCCATTCCAGCATTCTATCGCGATGGGTTCAGAAAACAGACCTCTGGTGCTACCGTGGTAGCGGTTCGGAAATTGAACCCCACACGTCAGAGGGGACATCCGTCAGCCGCTTGCCAGTTCCGGCCGCGGGCACGAAGGGAGCGCGCATGAGCTCGGCTGCTATCTCTACCGAGGACCTCAGCTACCGCAAGCATGTCCGGGTCGCTGGGACGCAGATGGCCTATGTCGATGTCGGCGTGGGCGACCCGATCGTCTTCCTGCACGGCAACCCGACGCCGTCGTACCTCTGGCGGCATGTAATTCCCTGCCTGCTGCCGTTCGGCCGCTGCCTGGCCCCCGACTACATCGGCATGGGCAACTCCGCCGCCGCGCCCGATGGCAGTTACCGCTTCTTCGATCACCAGCGATACCTGGAGGCCTGGCTAGATGCGCTTCACATCGACCGCAATGTGATCTTGGTAATGCACGACTGGGGATCAGCGCTGGGATTCTCCTGGGCCCAGCGCCACCCCGGCCGGGTCAAGGCGGTCATCTACATGGAGGCGATCGTGCGTCCGTTCGCATCCTGGGATGAGTGGCCTGAGGCAACCCGCGCGTTCTTCCAGGCTCAGCGGACCTCGGCAGGCGAGGACCTGATCCTGCAGAAGAACTTGTTCATCGAGTACCTGCTGCCGCTGCGCGGCATCGGCGCCGATGCGATGGAGGTCTACCGCCGCCATTACCGCAACCCCGGCCCGTCCCGGCAGCCCATGCTGTCGTGGACCCGCGACCTCCCGATCGCCGCGGAACCCGCCGACGTGGTCAAGGTCGTGGACTCCTACGGCCGCTGGCTAGCGCAGTGCCCGATCCCGAAGCTGTTCATCGACGCAGAGCCGGCCGGCTTCCTGATCGGCGGACAGCGCGAGTTCTGCCGTGCCTGGCCCAACCAGCGAACGACAACGGTGAGCGGCGCGCACTTCCTGCCCGAGGATGCGCCCGCCGAGGTCGGCGCAGCGACGGCCCGCTTTGTCGCGGACGTGCTCGCCGGACAGATCTCATGACCACCGCCACCATCCCCGGGCTGCACTACCTCCAGTTGACCGAACTCAGCGAGCTGCTGCGCAGTCGTGCCGTCTCACCCGTCGAGGTGACCCGAGCGCAGCTGGACCGGATCGCCGCTCTGGACGGCAAGCTCGCCAGCTATGTCACGGTGATGGCCGATCAGGCGCTCGCCGACGCGGAACGCGCCGGGAGCGAAATCGCCGCCGGGCAGTACCGCGGGGCGCTGCACGGCGTACCGGTAGCCATTAAGGACCTGTTCTGGACCAAGGACGCGCCCACCGCGGCCGGGATGGCCGTCTACCGGGACTACCGGCCCAGCCAGGACGCCACCGCCGTCGCCCGACTCCGGGACGCCGGCACGATCATCCTCGGCAAACTGCAGATGACCGAGGGGGCCTACTCCGACCACCACCCCTCGATCACCCCGCCAGTCAACCCATGGCGCGCCGACTACTGGACCGGGATCTCCTCCAGCGGGCCGGGCGTAGCCACCGCCGCCGGATTGTGCTACGGATCCCTGGCATCCGACACTGGCGGCTCCATCCGCTGGCCGTGCGCGGCCACCGGCCTGACCGGGATCAAGCCGACCTGGGGACGCGTCAGCAGGCACGGCGCATTCGCGCTGGCGCCCAGCATGGACCACGTCGGACCAATCGCCCGCAGCGCCGCCGACGCGACCGCGCTGCTGAGCATCATCGCCGGGCCTGACCCGGCGGACCCGACCTCGCTGCCCGGCCCCGCACCAGACCTGACTGCCGGCGGATCCAGCGCCTCCGGACTGCGGATCGGCGTCGATCCCCGCTGGAACGGCGAAGACGTCCATCCCGATGTGCAGGCAGCAATATCAGCAGCCGCCGAGACGTTCCGCGAGCTTGGCGCGCGCGTCATCGAGCTCACAGCTCCCGACATCAGGCAGGCGGTCGCGGACTGGACTCCCCTGTGCGCGGTCGAGGCGGCCGTCGCCCACGCGGCCACATACCCCGCCCGCAAAGACGAGTACGGTCCGGTACTGGCATCGCTGCTGCAGGCCGGCCGCGCGGTCACGGGCCCCGAATACCAGGAAATCCTGCTCCGGCGCATGACCTTGCGCGGCCAGTTCGCGGTACTGTTCGAAACCGCCGACCTGCTGCTGACCCCGGTGCAGCCCTACGCGCCGCTCAGCCTGGCACAGGTCAAGACCCTGGGCGAGCAGCCGGACCTGATCCTCCAGCTCCAGCGCTATACCGCCCCCTTCGACCTGACCGGCAGCCCGACTATCACCTTGCCCGGCGGGTTCACCGGCGCCGGCCTGCCGATCGGAGTCCAGCTCATCGCCCCGCACCTTCACGAGGCCAGGCTGTGCAGTACGGCTGCCGCGTTTCAGAGCGTCACCGCGTGGCACACGCGGCACCCGGCAGACTGAGCGGCGCAAGGAAGACAGCCAAGCCGCGGCAGAAGGTATCCGGCTGACTGCGGACCCTCACCGGCGCTCGCCAGTTCTGCGCGGTGCGCAGCTACCTCTGCCCGGCCGCCGAACACGGCGTCGGCTTCCTCGACGCGCTCGTCATGCTCGCCGCAGGCGAGCCCTGGATGCCTGCCCGAGATTTAGCTCTTGGTCCCCTGGTGATGAGGGCCACCCTTCCGCTCAGGCGTTGTGCGGGCAGACAGCTGATCGAGCAGGTCCTCGAGAGCACGCCCGGCGAGCGCTCTGGCTCTGGCTGGATCCTCGGATCGGGAGATCATGAGGCCGAGCTCGATGAGCGTCGCCAGCAGGCTGCGTGCCCGGTACTCGACCAGCTCGGGGTTCAGGCGGCCTTCGTCGGCCTCGTGTCGGATCGCAGCAGCGAGCAGCCCGTAGCCGTGACGGGCCTCGACGGCGCGCCATCTCTCCCAGCCCAGGGCGCTCGGTGCGTCGATGAGAGATATCTGCCGGACAACGGGATCGAAGGCGAGGTCCAGATATATAAGACAGCCGGCGCGCAGCGCGTCGGCTACCGTCCCAGCTCCCGCCGCTGCCCGCCTGACGGCCTCCGCAACCTCGGCCTCGACCTCCTCGAGCACGGCGGCAAAGAGATCCTGCTTGTTCTCGAAGTGGTGGTAGAGGGCGCCGCGGCTGACGCCTGCCGCCTCGAACACCTGCTCAATCGGGGTCTCGTGATAGCCGCGCTCCGTGAACAGCTCGCGAGCCGAATCGAGGAGACGGCGCCTGGTCAGGCTGCCCCGTTCGCTGGCGTCGGTCATCTGTCGGATTGTACATACCGACCAACGGTCTGGTACCATACCGACTAACGGTATGTAGGGCGAGTGACGAAAAGACGGTGGAGTTCCCGTGAGCACCTGCTGCAATGCGCTCGGCGGAGGCGACCGGCGGCCATGGCCGGTTCTGCGGCGGCTACGGGCATCGGCCTCGCCACTTCAGACGCGAAGCAGCTCTTCACTCGCTACCTCAGCCGACCGCTAGCAGCCAGTGCTCTGCCAGAAAACGAGGGTCCGAATGGGGCCGAAAGGCGGTTAGACATGAGCGCGCAAATCCGGGAGGGCTCGGTCCGGGCGAACGGAATCTCTTTCGCGACCCTGGAGGCGGGTGACGGCCCCTTAGTGCTCCTGCTGCATGGTTTCCCTGACAACGCCTGGACGTGGGAATATCAGTTGCCGGTCCTGGCGCGGGAGGGCTACCGCGCGGTCGCGCCGTTCCTGCGCGGTTACGCGCCGAGTGAGGTTCCCTCCGGGGGACTCGATCCAGAGGACATCACCAGCGACCTCGCGGCCTTGGTCGGCGCTCTTGGCGAGAGTTCGGCGCGGGTCGTGGGGCATGACTGGGGCGGCCTCGCAACTCTGAGCGCTGCCGCCTTGCATCCCGGGCTTATCGACCGCGCGGTGTCCATCGCGGCCGGCCACCCGCGGACCCTGGCCAACATCTTCTCCGCGCCAGAGCAGCTGCATTACGCGTTTCACGTCTGGGTCTTCCAGCTCGACGGCTTCGCCGAGTTGGCCTTGCGGGCAAACAACCTGGCCCTTGTCGACTACCTCTGGCGGCACTGGTCATCTCAGGCGCCCGACCCAGCGCACCTGGCACGCGTCAGGAAGACGCTGAGCGAGCCGGGGGTCGTGGAAGCTCTGATCAGTTATTACCGTCATCTAGTGCTGCTTCGGAAAGAAAAGCCGCACTTCTTCGAGGAATCGAGGAAGAACATCACTGTTCCAACGCTAATCGTCTACGGCGAAGACGACCCAGCGCGCGCGGTCTCCGAAAGCGAGCGCCCATTCTTCGACGGCCAGTATCGTCGTGAGATCGTGCCGGGCGCGGGCCACTTCGTCCATCGTGAACAGCCGGCCCAGCTGACCCGCCTTCTTCTCGAGCACCTCGCTGCGGCCTGACCCGCTAACCGGAGTCCATGACTTCGCGGATGTAGCGGGGTGGACGCGGAACGGCCACCGCTCGATGATCGTGATCGGCTCATGCTGACCGGGCGGTGGCCACTGGGCTCAGCGTAGAACCGGGCGGTGTGGAGCCCCCTTACGGAATCGAACCGTAGACCTTCTCCTTACCATGGAGACGCTCTGCCGACTGAGCTAAGGGGGCGAGCCGCGTGCCGCGCCGGGGACTGCCCGCCGCCGCATCATCGCGCCACGCGAGCATACACGACGCCGGAGGGGAAATGCCCGCGAGGACGCAGGTAGCTCCCTCCGCCGCCGGGCCCCCGCGGCGACGGGCCGTGGCCGGTCACGACCTCGCCGCATAACCGGGCCCCGGCGGGGCAGGACATAGCTGGCGCGGTCGCGCCGCGGTTTGGTGCGCCTAAGGGCCTTGGGTGAACGGGAAGTGAATGTTATGCTCCCATTTCGGACCGCTAAGAGCCGCCTGACCGATAGTGCATAATCTGAGAATCATGAGGCGCGACGAGGTGCTGGCCGGAACGAATTGGCAAGCGAGGTCACAGCCGTGATGGCGCAATTCGTCAGACCGGCCGTGGTCGGCACCCTTACCGGTCTGGCCTTCGCTACCACCAGCCTGTTCAGCCAGGCGCTGGCGACGAGCAACTACAGCAACGGCCCGATCGCACCGGCCACGTGCTCGTCGGTCCCGAAGAACGCCGCCTTGCTCGCCGACACCGGGTCGACATCGCCGACACCGTCTTCGTCGCCGACACCGTCTTCGTCGTCGACCACGTCCGGCAGCGCCACCCCCACCAAGACCTCCAAGACCTCCGGCAGCGCGACCCCAACCAAGACCTCGGCTGACCCGTCGCCAAGCGGGTCGTCGGGCAGCCCGACAGCTGCGCCATCGAGCTCGACGCCGGCGCCAGGACCGAGCACGGATTCGGCGAGCCCGAGCCCGAGCAAGAGCACGTCCGACCCGAGCCCGAAGCCGACCTCGTCGTCCCCGACGAAGAAGCCGTCGTCGAGCCCCAGCCCGACGCCGAGCAAGAGCACCAAGCCGAGCCCCTCGCCGAGCCCCACCCCGACGCACAAGGCCGCGACCCCGCAGCTGTGCGTCAAGGTCCAGCCGTTCTCGAGTTCGTCCTCGGTCAAGGCCGGTGAGACAGCGGAGTTCGCGGTGTGGGTGTGGAGCACCAAGGCGGCTGACACCGGAGTGACGGTGACCGCGAACGTCGCGTACGCCGAGTACCTCGGCCGGCCGCACTTCTCCGTCTGTCCCGTCGGCTCGGGCGCGACCTGCAAGCTGGGCAGCGTGCCGACCGGCCAGGCCTATGAGCTGCAGGTCGGCGTCAAGGTTGGCGCCAAGGCGACGCTCGGTGAGCAGGTCCAGCTGACCGCCAAGGCGACCGGGAAGAAGGCCTTGTCATTCACTGGCTCGGCCACCGACCTGGTCACGGTGATGGCCTCGGCGAAGCCGAGCCCGTCCCCCTCGAGCAGCACGATCACGCCGCCGCCGACCCTGCCGCCGACGTCGCTTCCGCCCATCACCGGGGGGACCTCGTCGTCGACCAACCCAGCGAGTCTCTTCCCCACTGTGGCGCCGTCGACGTCCAGCCCCGCGGGCGGCTCGATCGGTCTGCCGACGGTGAAGCCGCGCAAGAACCTGCACGTTGCCGATGTCGCGGCCACGGTGCCGCTCGACCCCCGCCTCATCGGCGGCCAGCTGGCCGGGCTCGCCGTCCTCGCGGGAGCAGTCGTGATGGCAATCGCGAGGCTTTCGCTGCGAACGCCAAAGCAGGCTGACGACAAGGCCAGCCAGGGCCCGAAGGAGTAGCGCCCGGCTACTTGACCGGGTGCTCGAGCGCAGGGCGCATCTGACGCAGCTCGGCGCCAAGCGCAGACGCGCTCAGCGTCGGCGAGGCGAGTACACCGAACGTGTCGTTGTCAGCCCACGCGCACTCGGTCAGATGGCCGGCCGCGCCGGGGACACAGGCGGCCTGACCGCCGAGCGATCCGGAGCCGGTCACGAAAGCGCCAGCGACCTGGGTGAGGCCGCCGATGAAGGACCCGGCCGAGCCGGACAGGTGGCCTCCGACGAACAGGATGATCAGGGGGCCGCTCTTGGCCGCCGCCCCGGTGCTGTCCTCGTACACCGCGTCGACGACGTGGCTGGCCTCACCGCTGCCCTTGGACACGATCTGAGTGCGCAGCGCGCTCGCGCCCATCCCCGTGGCCAGGGTCGGCTCCTGCACGTAGGCGCCAATGCGCTGGGGCGTGCTGATCGCATGCGGCTGGCCGCTGGCGGTGAAGTACTCGTACCCGAACGCTCCGGCGGCGACGCAGCCGACGCCGGCGATGACCCAGACCGACCGCCGCACGATCCGCCGCGAGCGGCTCTTCGGCCGGGCAGCGGGTTTGGCGGCTTTCTGAGTGACGGCCTTCGGGCCGGCGGACTTGACCGCGGGGGACTTCGCACGGGCGAGCCGGGGGCGCACGACATCGGGGCGCGCACCGGGCGCTCGCCGCTCCTCCGGCCTGGCCGGCGCAACGGTGCCGGCCGGCGGGGCCGCGGCGCTGGCCGACTGCGGGGCGGCGATACGATCCGGGGCCGGCGCAGCCGCGCGGGAAGCAGCCGCGGCGCGAGCGCCGGCCCGCTTTTCCTTGCGCTTCTTGCGACCGGCGATTCCGTCGTCGACCGGTCGGCCGGGAGCGGGAACGGGACCTGCGGGGCGCCTGCCAGGCACCGGACGCTGGTCGGTCAGTCCCGATGCGGCCGAGCCGCGGCTGATCTCGTGCGGACCGGACTCAGGCCGGGCGCTGACCGGGCGAGGGCCACTCGGCCGGTCCTGGCTTACCCGCGGCGGCGCGTCCGGCCGGGCCCGCGTCTGCCAGCCCTGCGTGGTGGTCCAGCTCGTTCCAGCCCCGGTGTCGGTCCGCCAGCCATCGTCGGCGGGCCAGTTGCCAGTGCGCCGCGCGTCGGGCGGCGACGCCGGAGCCCGCGTCGGCGGCGGGGCAGCAGGGGGCGCGGCCGCGGCCGCAGTCCGCCAGCCGCCCGAGCGCGCGTCGGTATCGGGATCGCTGCTGACGAACCCTGGCCGCGTCGCGCCGGTAACCGGGCCAGCATCCGCCGGGCGGCCGAATCCGGGCCGCGCCGCCGGAGGGATGACTCCCGTATCCGCGAGGCGCGCAGGCCCCGGCCGCCGCCCGCCGGGAACCGGGCCTGCGTCCGCCGGGCGCCTCGGCCCTGGCCGCGCCGGCGAGCCAGCAGCATCGGGGGACCGCAGAGCGCCGGGTCCAGTCACGGGGCTCGGCGAGGCCGCAGCAGCGGACGGCTCGGCCGCACCGCGCTTGCGTCCGAGCATCGCCCGGCCCAGCCTCGAGCGTCCGGCCGGCTCCCGGTCGGGAACGTCCCGGCCGGAGGCATCGCGTCCGGTCAGGTCCCTGGCCGGAACTGCCCGAGCGGGCCCAGCCCGGTCGGCGAGGTCTCGGGCGGGAGCGTCACGACGGGAGGCATCGCGGGCGGGAGCCCCGCGACCGGGCATATCCCGGCCCGGCACTTCCCGGCTGGGCATATCCCGGCCCGGCACATCCCGGCCCGGCCGGTCGCGGCCGGGCAGCTGGCGGCCGGGCGCCTCGCGATCAGGCGCCGGCGGCCGGGCAAAACGCGGCTGCGTTCCCGCTGCTGGCGGGCGTGAATCTGACGTTCGTGGCGGCACGGTAGCGCCAGGCCCGGAACCAGGCCGCGGCGAGGTCGTCGGCTCGGGCTGTGTCCGCGGCGGGGCGGCCGAACCTGATCCGGGCGCGCCCGGCCAGCTTCGCGGGGGCGCACTGGGTGTGAACGCCCTGGCTCCCCGCAGGGGTGTGTGCCGGGGCGCCGGCGGCTCGGCTTCAGCCGGAGGGGCGACCTCGGGAGCGCCCGAATGCTCGTCGAACGCGGCGGACTTGCGCGCCCGGCGGCCAGTCGGCGGCGGCTCATCCCGCTTGGAAGTCTCCTGGGCAGGCCCGGCCGCGCCGAGATACCTGATCCAGTCGTAGTCGGCGTCCCCGTCGACATCGGTGCTCGGGCCCGCGTCACGATTCCGGCCCCGGCCGCGACCGCGTCCCGAGGCGTTCCGGTCCCGCCCGACGGGCAGTGGCCCGCTCGGATGCTCCTGGCCGGATGGTCCTCGGGCGCGCCGATCATCGTCGTCATCGGCGCCGGGCCACCGCAGATCCTGTTGATTCTGCGGCCATCCCGTAGTCATGAGGCGCGTTACTCCTGAGACAGATGCGGCGTCTCTTCCCGATGTGGGGTCACTACATCATGCTGCACGGCCCACGGTGACCGCTACGTTATCGGCGTTTCGCCGGCGGCCGCGTCGTCGGTCCTGCCCGGCAGCGCCCGTGATCGCAGCGCCCGCTCGACCAGATCACGGCGCTCGACCAGGATCCTGACCAGGCCCGGATCACGATCCGTAGCGGAGAGGAACGCGTTCAGCCGCGCCAGCAAGCCGGGCCCGGCCGCGGTCCGGGGGAACAGGGCCTCACCGAGCCTGACCCGCAGGTGCCCGCCCCTGGACGCCCAGAGGTCAGGGAGCACCTCGAAGTAGCGCTCCGCGTACGGCGCGAGCAGGCCGGCCTGCTCGGGCTGATAGAACGCGGCCGAGATCTCCTGCACGCTGGTCACCGGCAAGTCCGCCTCGGTGAGCAGCTGCCAGGCGGCCGCCTTCTGCGTTGCGTCGGGCATCGCGGCCCTGCAGGCGGCCGCGTGCCGGGCGCCTGAGTCCGTCGCGTCACCGGCCAGCTCGGCGTCGATCTCGGCTGTCCCGGCCCGCCCGGCGGCGGCCAGGCGGCCCAGCATGGCCCACCGAAGCTCGGAATCCAGGACCAGCCCGGCCACGGGCTGCCTCCCGTCGAGCAGCCGGGCCAGCAGGTCCAGCTGCGGCGGCGAGGCGGCGGTCCAGCAGAGCACCTGGGCCCACGCGAGCTGATGGTCGCTGCCCGGCTCGGCCGCCCGCAGCAGCGCCTGCGCCGCATCGGCCAGCACCCGCCGGCCCTCAGGCACCCAGGCCGGATCGGCCAGCTCGTTCAGCGCCGAGCGCGCCTCGCCCAGCACCGTCTGCAGCGCCGCCACCGAAGGCTCGGCCGCCAGGCTGCCGGCCACCATCGCCACGAACGCCGGCACCGCGAGCTCGGCCCGGCGCACCATGTCGATGAGCGAGCCCCAGCACACGGCGCGCGCGAGCGGGTCGGCCAGCGCCCCGATCGACGAGGTCAGCGTCGCGATCGAGCGGTCATCGAACCGCACGAGCGCGTAGGTGAGGTCATCGTCGTTGAGCAGCAGCAGGTCGGGCTGCGGGACGCCCGCGAGCGCGGGCACGGCGGTCCGCGGCCCCGCGATATCGGTCACCACCTGCTGGGTGCGCGTCAGCCCGCCCGGCCCGCGGTTATAGAGCCCGATCGCGATGCGATGGGGACGCAGCTGCGACCCCTCCTGGATGACCTCGAAGGAGCGGAACGAGGCTGCCGCGTCAAGCTCGAATCCCGCGCGCAGGGTGTTCGGCCCGGTGGTCTCCAGCCAGGCCTCGGCCCAGTCCGCCAGGTTCGTGCCCGAGCTCGTTTCCAGGGCTGCCAGCAGATCGGCGAGCGTCGCATTGCCCCAGGCATGCGCCGCGAAGTAGGCACGGATCCCGGCGAAGAAGCGGTCACGGCCGAGCGTGGCCATCAGCTGCAGCAGGACCGATGCGCCCTTGGCGTAGCTGATCCCGTCGAAGTTCGCGATGGCCTGGCTGAGCGTGGGCACATCGGCGGCGACCGGATGGGTGGATGGCAGCTGATCCTGCTCGTAGCCCCAGGCCTTGCGGCTGGTGCTGAACGTGGCCCGGGCGCTGGTGAACCGCGTCGCCTCCGCGCTCGACAGGACCGCGCAGAATTCCGCGAAGGCCTCGTTCAGCCACAGGTCATCCCACCACTTCATCGTGACCATGTCGCCGAACCACATGTGCGCCATCTCGTGCAGAACGATGCTGGCCCGCAGCTGGTAGAAGGTATCGGTGACGCGCGAGCGGAACAGCGCGTCGTCGGTCCAGACCACGCACCCGGCGCTCTCCGTCGCCCCCGCGCTGAAGTCCGGCACGAACGCCTGGTCGTACTTCTCGAACGGGTAGTCACGTTCGAACAGCGCGGTGTAGTAGTCCAGGCCGCGCCGGGTGATGTCAAAGATGCCGTCGGCATCCTGGAACGCCGCGAGCGACTGCCGGCAGGCCAGCCCGAGCGGGATCACCTGGCCGCGCGGCGTGGTGTGCGAACTGCGGACGACGGCGTACTCGCCCGCGACGACCTCGAACTGGTAAGTCGGGAGCCGCGGGGTCGGCGGGAAATGCCAGACCGCCGTCGCCGCGGCGGCGTCGACCTCGGGCGGGCCCGCCGCGGCCTGGTTCGACAGCACGGTCCAGGCCGCCGGCACGCGCACGTGAATGGTGAACGTGGCCTTCAGGTCCGGCTGCTCGAAGTTCGCGTAGACCGTGCGGGCGTAGGCGGGCTCGAACTTGGTGTAGGCGTAGACGCGGCCGTCGGCGGGGTCGACCGAGCGATGCATGCCGGTGCCGTCGGCCGAGTACCGGCAGTTCGCCACCACGCGCAGCTCGTTCCGGTCAGCGAGGTCGGTCAGCGCGATCCGGCCCTGCGACCAGGCTGCGGCCGGGTCGATGGGCTTCCCGTTCAGGCTGGCTTCGACGACATCGGCGGCTACGAGGTCCGCGTAGGTGGCGGCGCCGCGTTCCCGGCAGTCAAAGCTGATGACCGACGTCGACTGAAATGTCTTCTCGCCGAGCGTGAGGTCCAGGGTGACGTCATAGCTGTTGAGCTGAAGGAGCCGGGCACGCTCGCCGGTCTCGTTCTTGGTGATCTCGGCAACGGCCGGCGGCATCGCGTCTCTCTCTTTATGCGGGCAGCTCCCTGGACCGTAGCGCACGCTCGACCGTGTCCCGCCGCTCGACCAGGATGCGCACGAGCGCGGGATCGCGCTCCTGCTCGGCCAGGAAGTCGTCGATCCGGCTGACCAGCTCCGGTGACGCCGCCGTGTACGGGAACAGGCCGTCAGCCAGCACCCGGCGCAGGTGGTCACCGCGGTGCTCCCACAGGTCAGGCAGCACCTGGAAGTAGGCCTCCACGTACGGGGTGAGCAGCGCGGCGTGCTCGGCCTGGCCGAAGCTCGCCGCCACCGAGATGACGCCCTCGTGCCCCAGCTCTTCCGACTCAGCCAGCAGGCGCCAGGCCGCATCCTTGTGCGCGGCATCAGGGATCGCGGCCCGGCAGGCGGCAGCATGGCGCCGGCCCGCGTCGGTCGCGTCGCGCCGCAGCTCGGCATCGATGTCGGCGTCGGTCACCCGGCCGGTCGCCGCCAGGCGGCGCAGCAGGGACCAGCGGAGCTCGGCATCCACGACGAGTCCGGGGAGCCCCGCCGTGCCGTCGATCAGACCGGAGAGCAGGTCAAGCTGCTCCGGCGTGATCGCCGTCCAGGCCAGGAGCTGCATCCAGGCGAGCTGATGATCGCTCCCAGGCTCAGCCTCCAGGAGCAGCGGCATTGCCGCGCTCGCGAGCTGCTCCTTGCCGACCGGCAGCCAGGTCGGGTCGGCGGTGACGGCCATCAGCCGGGCCGCGGTCATGTGGAGCGTCTGCAGGACCGAGACCGTGGGCTCCTTGCCCATCCCGCCGACCAGGATCCGGACGAACGCCGGCACCGACAGCTCCGCCTCCTGGACCATGTCGAGAACCGCGCTCCAGCACACCGTTCTGGCCAGCGAGTCGGTGAACCGCCCGATCGACTCGGTCAGCGTGCCCAGCGACCGGTCATCGAACCGGACCAGTGCGTAGGTGAGGTCGTCGTCGTTGAGCAGCACGAGGTCCGGCTGCGGCTCGCCGGCCAGCGCGGGCACCTCGGTCCGCATGCCGGTCACGTCCACCTCGACCCGGTGCGTGCGCACGAGGTCTTCCCCCACCAGGTTGTACAGCCCGATGGCGATGTGGTGCGGGCGCAGCGTCGGGTGCTCGGCCGGCGCGTGCTGGAGGACTGAGAACGCAGTGAAGTACCCGTACTCGTCGACCCGGAAGTCGCTGCGGAGGGTGTTCGGGCCCGCGGTCTGCAGCCAGTCCTTAGACCAGTCGCCCAGGCTGACCCCCGAGCTGCCTTCCAGCGCGCGCAGCAGGTCGGCGAGGGTCGCGTTGCCCCAGCCATGCTCGGCGAAGTAAGACCGGATCCCGGCGAAGAAGTTCTCCTGGCCCACGTGGGCCACGAGCTGCTTCAGCACAGCGGCGCCCTTGGCGTAGCTGATCCCGTCGAAGTTCGCGATCGCCTCGCTGAGCGTCGCTACGTCCGCGGCGATGGGGTGCGTCGATGGCATCTGGTCCTGCCGGTAGCCCCAGGTCTTGCGGGCCCCGGAGAACGTGGTCCAGGCATCGGTGAAGCGGGTGCCCTTGGCGCTCGAGAGGGCCGCCGAGTACTCGGCGAACGACTCGTTCAGCCACAGGTCGTCCCACCACTTCATCGTGACGAGGTCGCCGAACCACTGGTGGGCCATCTCGTGCAGGATCACGGTGGCCCGCAGCTCGTACATCGTGTCGGTGACCTTCGACCGGAACAGGACGCGCTCAGAGAACGTCACGCAGCCGACGTTTTCCATGGCCCCGGCGCTGAACTCGGGTACGAAGACCTGGTCGTACTTGATGAACGGGTAGTCCCGGTCGAACAGCGCCGTGTAGTAGTCGAAGCCCTGCTTCGTGATCAGCAGGATGTCGTCGGGCTCGAGGAAGTCGGCCAGCGACTGACGGCACGCGAGGCCAAGCGGGATGACCTGTCCGCGAGGAGTCGTGTGCGTGGTCTCGACCAGGTGGTATTCGCCTGCCACCACGGCCGTCAGGTACGTCGAGATCCGCGGGGTCGGCGGGAAGTGCCACTCCGCAGCGACCTGTCCGTCCGGGCCAGGGGTCGCGGGCTCGGCCGTGGGCGCCGGCTGATTGGACAGGACCTTCCAGTGCGCTGGCGCCTTGACGTGGAAGGTGAACGTCGCCTTCAGGTCTGGCTGCTCGAAGTTGGCGAACACGTTGCGGGCGTCCGCGGGCTCGAAGTTCGTGTAGAGGTAGACGCGGCCGTCGGCGGAGTCGACGTCGCGATGCATGCCCTTCGACTCGTAGGTGTAAGCGCAGTCAGCGACGACCCGCAGCTCATTGCTGGCAGCGAGGCCGGCAAGCGCGATGCGGCCGTCGGAGCAGGCGGTCTCCGGGTCGATGGCCTGGCCGTTCAGGCTGATCTCGATGACCTCCGCGGCGACGAGGTCGGCGTAGGTGGCGGCGCCGGGCTCGGCGCAGTCGAAGGTGATGATCGAGGTTGAGCGGAACACCTTGTCGCCGCGGGTCAGGTCGAGCCTGACGTCGTATCCGTGCACTCGCAGCAGGCGGGCTCGCTCAGCGGTCTCGCGGCGGGTGATCTCGGCTGTCGGCATTGTGGGGCTATCCCTCGCAGGTCTCAGTCAGGCTTCGTTTTCGCAGGTGGCGCAGCCCCAGGTTAACCGCAGGCGAAGCCGGGCCCGCGCCGGCATCGGTCCTGCCGAACCGGTTCTGGTCTGTGCTGGATATGACTCTTGCGGGAAGCACGGGCGAGGACCGATGATCCCGTTAGGGACCTAACGGGGAGGTGGCCGCTTGGACGACATGTACGTATTTGTAGTCCGAGGGCCATCCAGCCGGTACCCGCGCGGATACACCTGGCTTATCCCGGTCTGGTTCGCGGTCCTCGGCGGCGTCGTGATTCTCGCCAGCCGCCGGGCCGACGACCAGCTGCCGCTGTGGCTGGCCGCGACCGAGCTCGGCAGCATGGTCATAGCTGGCCTCATCCTGATCGGCGTGCTCCGCACCGTGCGCCGCAACGCGTTCCGGGTCAATGCCAACGGGATCTGGCTGGGCTGTCGCACCACCCGCAGGCGGCCGAGGCTACGTCAGGTACACCTCGCCTGGCCAGATGTCGCGCAGGTCCGGATGATACGGCGGCACTACGGCATGGTGATCGAGATCAGCCTCGGGCCCGCGGCGAGGCTCGTCGAGCCGTACAGCCTGGGGCGGCAGGCCCTGCTGCTGGCCGGGGTGCTGGTGATGCCCTTCGGCTTCGGCCGGGGCCGGCCGGGGATCACCGCGGCCCGGTCCGATCCGCCGCGCTACCTGGTGAAGCTGTGCGACGTGTCCCCGCCGGAACTGCGCGAGGTCCTCGCCCGGCTCGCTCCGCCGACGGTCGCGGTCAGGGTGCTGGCCAAGCCGCTGCTACCGCGGCTTCGCCCGATGCCAAGGCAGCAGTCAGTGCTGCCGCCAATGGGCGTACCGCTGCCGCTCGCCGGGTCGACGAGCGATGTCAGCTCTTAGTTCTAGCTGGCAGGTCTAACGGCTGTCACAGGCATAGATTGACCATGGTTATGACCAAGTTGTGACGAGGCCTTTTCCTGCTGTACATCTGCAGGATGCCGGCCGGTCCCGAGACTGCCCCAGACTCGCGGCCATGACTCGCATAAGCCCCTCTACTACCGTTCGCATCCTCGCGGGCGCCCTCGCTCTCGGGGCCGTCGCCCTCGCCGGCTGCGGCTCCTCCTCGCCCAGCAGCCACAGCGGCTCCGGATCGGCCACGGTGCCGCTGGTTGTCTACTCGGCGCAGGGCTACGACTCCGCCATGGTCAAGGCCTTCCACAAGGCCACCGGCATTCCCGTCACGCTTGACGACAACTCGACCGGCCCCCTGCTGACTCAGATCGAGGCCTCCAAGAACAATCCCAAGTGGGGCCTGCTCTGGGTTGACGGCGCCACCGCCTTCGCCGGCCTGGACCAGCAGGGCCTGCTCCAGAAGGGCTTCGAGCCCAACGTGTCCTGGAACAGCCTCGGTACGCAGTCACTCCCCGCCGACAAGAGCTACACGCCGACTGGCGTGACGCTGATGGCCGCGCTTGTCTACAACAAGACCAAGGTGACTGACCCGCCGACCACCTGGCAGCAGTTGCTGTCGTCGACGTGGAAGGGCGCGGTCGGCATGAACGACCCGTCCCAGTCCGGGCCTACCTACCCGTTCATCGCCGGAATGATGAACTACCTTGGCGGCGTCAGCCAGGGCGAGAAGTTCTACTCCGAGCTGAAGGCCAACGGGCTGGTCATCCACCCGACCAACGGCCCGACCCTCCAGGCGCTGACCAGCGGCCAGATCAAGCTCGCGCTGGTGCAGAGCTCGGCCGGCATCGGGGCCACGTTTGGCCCGGGCAGCGACCCGCAGCTGACGGTCAGGTACCTCAACCCGGTCACCCTCCTGCCCAGCGCCCTCGGCATCGATGCGAAGGCTCCGCTGGCCGAGCGCCAGGAGGCCGAGAAGTTCATCGAGTTCGTGCTCTCCCCGGCCGGCCAGAGGGTCATGCAGACTGGCGACCCGTACGGCGACTCGCTGTACTACCCGGTCATCGACGGCGTGAACCCGCTGCCGGAGCTGCCGTCCCTATCTTCGGTGACCACGCAGACCATCGACCCCTACACCTGGGGGCCGCAGGAAGCGACCATTAACACCTGGTTTGACGCGAACATCGTCAGGTAGCGGCCGGATCCTGAGCTCGTGACTGTTACTACATCCGACACGGACGCGCCCGGCCCGGCTGCCGCCGGACCGGGCCGCCGGGTCCGAGACCGGCTCACGCCCGTTCCCGGCAGCCCCGTCGCCACCGTCGGCCGGATCCTGTCCGGCCTCCTCGGCATGCCGCTGTTCTGGGCGCTGCTGATCCTGTTCATTCTCGTGCCGTGCGCGAGCTCGCTGATCCTCGCCGTCTCGCCGCGGCTGTTCGATCAGGGCTCGCAGTGGTTCACGCTGACCTACCTGCAGCAGGCGTTCAGTGGTGCGACCGCGGTTGCGATCACGAACTCGCTGTGGGTGAGCGCCGCATCGGCCGGACTCGGGCTGGCAGTCGGGTTCCCGATCGCATGGCTAGTGAACCGGACCACGATGCCAGGCCGGCGGCTGGTGGCGGGCAGCATCTGGCTGGTGCTGCTGCTGCCGTCCTGGCTGCCCGCGATCGGCTGGGAGCGGATCGTCCAGCCCGACGGCGTCATGGCCCGGCTCGGCATCTATTCGCCGTGGTTCTACCACCTCATCATGGGCCCATTTGGCGTGGTGCTGCTGCTCGGCCTGCGGTCGGTCCCGTTCACATTCCTGGCGGTAACTGCCGGGCTTGCAGGTCTCGGCCAGGAGTTCGAGGACGCCGCGCGGGTGCACGGCGCGGGCCGGGCGGCGACTCTGCGGCTGATCTGGCCGATGCTCGCGCCTGCGATCTGGTCAGCCCTCGCCATCGGGTTCGCCGAGGCGATCAGCGACTTCGGCGTCGCGTCCACCCTGGCGTACAACTCCAACTTCACGCTGGGCACCTACCAGCTCTACGCCGATATCAACAACTTCCCGCCCAGCTTCCCCGGCGCGTCGGCAATGGGAGCCCTGCTGGTCGCGGCGGTGGCCATCCCGCTGGCAATCCAGGCACGGGCGCTGCGCGGCCGCTCTTACCAGCTGCTGTCCGGCCGGACCCGGCAGGCCGTGCGACGGGAACTCGGGCGGCCGGCCAAGGCCGCGGCAGTGTCCGGACTCGGGCTGTTCTACGTGGTCGCGCTCGGCGTGCCCGGCTTCGGCGCGGTCAGCGCGTCACTGCTGGCCGACTACGGCGGCTCGTACTCGCTGACGCTGGCCAACTACCGGGCACTGTTTCACCAGGCCGATCAGCTGGGCCCGCTGGAGCGCTCGCTGGGTTACGGCGTCGTCTCCGCCTCGGTGACGGTGGTCGGCGGCTTCATCGCGGCCTGGCTGCTGGCCCAGCGGCGGCAGAAGTCCTCGCGAGTGCTTGACTTCCTGCTGCTCGCAGCGGTCGCGCTGCCCAGCGTGGTGTTCGCGGCGGGCTACATCTTCGCGTTCAACCTGCCGATCCTGTCCACTGTCGGCATCAACCTGTACCAGACGGCGACGCTGCTCGTCATCGCCTACATCGCCTCCAGCCTGCCGACCAATGCGCGGGTGCTCGTCGGCGCGGTGTCCCAGCTACAGCCGTCGCTGCGCGACGCCGCCCGCACCCACGGCGCCGGGGCGCTGATGGCGTGGGCCAGGGGGGTGCTGCCGATCGTGTCCAAGCCACTGACCATGGCCTGGCTGCTGACGTTCTGCGGGGTGTTCCTGGAGCTGCCCATCTCGCAGCTGCTGTACGCGCCCAGTAACCCGCCGGCCTCGGTGGCCATCAACGACAATCTGAGCACCTACCACTTTGGAGTCGGCATGGCCCAGTCGGTGTTCGCGGTGGCCGTCGCGCTCGCCGCCGTCGCGCTCGTGCTCGGCGGCTACCGGCTGCTCGCCCCGGCCGGGTGGCGGCGGATCGGAGCGGCGACCCGTGGCTGAAAGCATCGCCATCGAGAACGTCAGCAAGCGCTACCCGGCCGCCAGCGGCCTCGCGCTGGCTGACGTGAGCCTGCACGTAGAGCCCGGTACTTTCGTCGTGCTGCTCGGCCCGTCCGGCTCGGGCAAGACGACGCTGCTGCGCTGCCTCGCCGGCATCGAGCGCATCAGTTCCGGGCGGATCGCGATCGGCTCGAGCACCGTCGCCGGCGAGAAGGTGCACGTGCCCCCGGACCGGCGCAACCTGGCCATGGTGTTCCAGGACTACGCGCTGTGGCCGCACCTGCGGGCCCGGGACAACGTTGCGTTCGCGCTGCGCCGGGAGAACCTCCCCCGGCCCGACGCCAGAGCCAGGACCCAGGCCATGCTCGAGCGGGTCGGGCTCGGGGCGCTGGCCGACCGCTACCCGAACGAGCTGTCGGGCGGCGAGCAGCAGCGCGTCGCGCTGGCCCGCGCGCTGGTCGCGGGCACCGGGCTGATCCTCTGCGACGAGCCGCTCTCCAACCTCGACGCCGACCTGCGCGAGCGCATGCGGGTCGAGATCTCGTCCCTGGTGCGCGAGGCCGGCGCGACGGCCGTCTACATCACTCACGACCAGGCCGAGGCGTTCGCGCTCGCCGATGAGATCGGCGTACTGCAGGACGGCAGGCTGATCCAGTTCGGCCGGCCCGAGCAGGTCTACACCGAGCCGGCCAGCCCGTTCGTGGCCCGGTTCACCGGGCTGTCCGGTGAGCTGCCGGTCCGCGCCGGCGATGCCGTGGCCGCCGACGGAACGGTCGAGATCGGCACCGCGGGCTCGGCGCTGCTGCGCCCCTGCCGGGCCAGGGTGTCGGGCAGCACAGTGTCGGGCAGCAATCCGGCAGGGACGGACGCGATCTTGATGATCAGGCCGACGGGCGTGCAGCTGTGTGACCCCGCGGCGGGGGACCATCACCTGGCGGGCACCGTGGCGGATGTGGCGTTCCGCGGCCGGGGTTACGAGCATGCCATCGACATCGCCGGACACGGGCGGCTGACGGGCGTGTTCGCGGCGGCCAGGGCCGAGCGCGGCACCTCCGTGGGCCTCCGGCTCGACCCGTCCGGCTGCCATGTGTTCGCGGCCAGCCAGGATGCGGGCGCCGCGCCAGGCGATCCGGCTGACCCGGCCGGATCGGGATCAGCCCAGCCGGCCGCGGTGCCGGCCTGACCCGGCGGCGCGGCCCCTAAGCCTCCCGGCCCGCTCCGGCCGATTCGTGCCGGCGGATCTGCTCAGCCAGCCGGAGCCGCGCCTTGTGCTCCGGCGGGTACTCCGGCAGCAGGGCGTAGATGAGCAGTGTGACGTACAGGCCGAAGAACAGCAGGCTTCCGATGACCAGTACCGCCTGGCCGATCACGAAGCCGGCCCTGGCCAGCGTGCCGATCACGCCGCCCGTCGCCGCGGCCCGCTTCTGGCCCCGCGACAGTATCCGCGCCGGCTCCGGCCGATTCCACTGCTGCCCGGTCCTGACCAGGACGAAAACGATGATGACGAGCGACCAGACGATCTCGGCGATGAGCGCGCCGACGAATCCGGTGTGCGAGCTGCCCTTGATGCCGGCCAGGAACCCGCCCACGAGCAGGGACGTCAGCGTGACCACGAGGGCCATCAGCAGGAACAGCCAGACCCGCCGCAGCCAGTAGGCGGCGCCGCGCTCATACCACGTGGTCCCAAGGATTGGCACGGGCTCGATAGAGACGCCGGGAGGCAGCTGGTCGCGCGGCGGGAAATGTGTTCCGATCGCACCATTATGTGGACCGGGCTCCGTCCGCGGACAGCAATCGGGCCATGATGCCGAGAACTCGGTCGGCCGGCATGTCAACCTGGCTGACTGACCAAGATCATCTGTGGCCGGTTGTCCGGGTCGGACGACGCGCTATCATCGCCGCACGCCGCTTATGGGTGCAGGCAGGACCGGCCCGGCGTAGCTCGTTCCCGGATGTAAAAGGAGAAGCACGATGGCACACGAGGTCAAGGGCGTCATCGCCACCGCCAAGGGCGCACCGGTCAGCGTTACCACCGTGATCGTGCCCGATCCAGGGCCGGGCGAGGCGCTGGTGGCCGTGCAGGCCTGCGGCGTGTGCCACACCGACCTGCACTACCGCGAGGGCGGCATCGGCGCGGACTTCCCTTACCTGCTCGGGCACGAGGCGGCGGGCGTCGTCGAGGCCGTGGGACCGGACGTGACCGGCCTGGCTCCGGGCGACTTCGTGATCTTGAACTGGCGCGCGGTCTGCGGCCAGTGCCGGGCTTGCCTGCGCGGCCGCCCGTGGTACTGCTTCGCGACCCACAACGCGAAGCAGAAGATGACGCTGGCCGACGGCACGCAGCTGTCCCCCGCCCTCGGGATCGGCGCGTTCGCCGAGAAGACGCTGGTCGCGGCGGGCCAGTGCACGAAGGTGAATCCGGCGATCAAGCCTGAGGTGGCGGGCCTGCTCGGCTGCGGCGTGATGGCGGGCCTCGGCGCGGCCCTGAACACGGCAGGCGTCAGCCGCGGCGACTCGGTCGCGGTGATCGGCTGCGGCGGCGTGGGCGACGCGGCGGTGCTCGGCGCCAGCCTGGCGGGCGCGCGCAAGATCATCGCCGTCGACGTCGACGACCGCAAGCTCGAGTGGGCCCGGCAGTTCGGCGCCACCGACACAGTCAACTCGAGGTCCGCCGACCCCGTGGAGGCAATCCGGGCGCTGACCGAGGGCAACGGCGCCGACGTGGTGATCGAGGCGGTCGGCCGGCCCGAGACGTACAAGCAGGCGTTCTACGCCCGCGACCTGGCCGGCGTGGTCGTGCTCGTCGGAGTGCCGACGCCGGAGATGACGCTGGAGCTGCCGCTGCTGGACGTGTTCGGCCGCGGCGGCGCGCTGAAGTCGTCCTGGTACGGCGACTGCCTGCCGACCCGCGACTTCCCCATGCTGGTCGACCTGCACCTGCAGGGACGGCTGCCGCTGGACAAGTTCGTTTCCGAGACGATCCCGCTGGACGCGATCGAGGACGCGTTCGCGAAGATGGAGCGCGGGGAGGTGCTCCGCTCGGTCGTGGTGCTGTGAGCCCAGCCACGCGGATCGCGATGTGGTCGGGGCCGCGGACGGTCTCGACCGCGCTGATGCGGTCGTTCGGGAACCGGCCCGACACGGTCGTCGTGGACGAGCCGCTCTACGGCTATTACCTGGCGCGCACCGGCATCGATCATCCCGGCCGTGATGAGGTGATCGCGAGCCAGCCCGGCGACTGGCGGGTCGCCCTCGGCCAGCTCACGCGGTCGCCGCTGCCTGCCGGGCGCACCGTCTACTACCAGAAGCACATGACCCACCATCTGCTGCCCGAGATCGACCGGGGGGCGCTGGCCGGGCTGACCCACGCGTTCCTGATCCGCGACCCGCGCCAGCTGCTGGCGTCCTACGCCAAGGTCAGATCCGAGCCGACGCTGGCGGACCTGGGACTGGAGCAGCAGGCGGAGATATTCCGGGCGTTCGGCGGGCCGGTCATCGACTCGGCCGACATCCTGCGGGAACCGCGCCAGGCGCTGGAGGCGCTGTGTGACGCCCTCGGGATCGGCTTCGACCCGTCCATGCTGTCGTGGCCGGCCGGACCGCGGCCGACCGACGGGGTGTGGGCCAGGTACTGGTACGACAACGTGTGGAAGTCGACAGGGTTCGGTCCCTCCCGGCCGCCGTCGGGCGGGCCGCTGCCCGCCTCGCTGGAGCCGCTGGCCGCGGCCTGCGAGCCGTTCTACGAGGAGCTGCGGGCCCAGCGGCTGATGCGCTGACTATCGGTCCCGATGTCCGGGCGCGCCGCGGCGCCTGGTCCGGCGCGTGACGTCCGTCATTAGCGCTATGCCGGGCTGGCCCCTGGGCCCGCCAGGCCGGTTTCGTAGGCCAGAACCACCGCCTGCACGCGGTCGCGCAGCTGGAGCTTGGCCAGGATCCGGGCGACATGGGTCTTCACCGTGGCCTCACTGAGGAACAGCTGCGCGGCGAGCTCGGCGTTGCTGAGCCCGCGAGCCAGCAGCCGCAGCACCTCCAGCTCACGCGGCGTCAGGTCCGACAGGTCGGCGTGGACCCTGACGTCGCCGGCCGCAGCGGGCGCGAAGCGCTCGACCAGGCGCCGGGTGATCGACGGTGCGAGCAACGCGTCGCCCGTTCGCACCGTCTGCACAGCTGTGACCAGCTGCTCGGGCGTCACGTCCTTGAGCAGAAAGCCGCTCGCACCAGCCGTGAGCGCCGCATAGACGTACTGGTCCAGGTCGAACGTCGTCAGGATGATGATCCGGCAGCTGGCCGACAGCGCCGAGCCGAGGATCCGCCTGGTCGCCTCCAGGCCGTCCATCTCGGGCATGCGGATGTCCATCAGCACGACGTCCGGCCGGTGCTGGAGCACGGCCGACACGGCCTGCGTGCCGTCAGCGGCCTCCGCGACCACGGAGATGCCAGCCGCCGCCAGGATCATCCGGAAGCCGCTGCGCACCAGCGTCTGATCGTCGGCGATCACGACCCGCGGCGGCGCCTCCTCGGTCATCGGCATGCCGTTACGACGCCTGCCGGATCGGTGGCCGCGCAGCCGGTCCCTGGGCCTGGTCCACCGGCAGGCGGGCGCTCACCCGCCAGCCGCCATCCGGCTCCGGCCCGGACGACAGCTCGCCGCCGTACAACCCGATCCGCTCGCGCAGGCCAAGCAGGCCGCGCCCGCCGTCGGCCGCCGGGCCAGGTACCTGGGCGAGCCGGCTCGCACCGCCCGGCCTGCCCGCGTCGGCCACCTCCACGACCAGATCCCCGCCGCGGTCCTCCACCGTCACGGTCGTGGCGGGCCGGCCGGCATGCTTGAGCACATTAGTCAGCGCCTCCTGGACGACCCGGTAGGCAGCAAGATCCAGGCCGGGCGGAACGAGCGGTACCTCGCCGACGCGGAGTTCCACCGGGAGCCCGGCCGCCCGGACCCGGCCGACGAGCGACTCAAGCTGGCCCAGGCCCGGCTGCGGCTGCAGTCCCTCGCCAGTCAGCGCGCTGTGGCCCGCGCTCTCGTCGGCTCCGCCCTCAGCCGGGCTGAGCAGACCGAGCAGGTGACGCAGCTCCGCCATCGCGGCCCGGCCGCTGGCCTCGACCGCGAGCAGCGCGGCCCTGGCCTCATCGGGGGCCGCGGTCAGAACCTGCCGGGCGGCGCCGGCCTGCACGATCATGACGCTGACGTTGTGCGTGACCACGTCGTGCAGCTCACTGGCGATCCGCTGGCGTTCCTGCTTGAGCGCTTGCTGTGTTGCCGTCTCGTGTTCGGTCTGGAGCCGGCGCAGCTGGGCTTTCGCATCAACGACCTGACGCCGCCACTGATGGATCGTGTTGCCGAGCACGAGCACCGGGAACGCCACCACGATCACGGTGCCGCCGTGCCGCAGGCTGGTCAGCTGGCTGGCATGCAGGTACTTCAGATCCAGGAAGGCGGCGGCCGGCATGCTGAGGACGGCCGCCCCCCGGAACCGGCTGTAGGCCATGCCCGAGAAGGCCGCCAGCACGACCGCCGCCAGCGAGACAAGGTTCGCCGCGTAGTGCGGCGTCGCCGTCGCGGCGGCCAGGATGACCCAGAACGCGGTCAGCGGGAAGATCCGGCGGACCGCCAGCGGCAGCGTCGTCAGGGCCCCGGCGACCATGGCCACGGCCCCGCTGCCGTCGGCGATGTTCTGGTCGGCGGGCTGGCCGGGCGCAATGGTCCCCGCAGGCTGCAAGGCCAGCTTGTGGATCATTATCAGCACGGCGACGGTAGCCACCAGGGCCAGGACGGTGTCCTGGGCCAGGGCGCCCCTGGACCGCGCGGACCGCTGTTCCGTGGTCCGCAGGAACTGAAGGGCCCGCCCGGCCTGAGCGCGGGCCTGCGTCAGGACGCTTACTACGCGCGGAGAGGCCGGCTCGCGGCGACCGGATCCGATATCTTGCGCTGCCACCCACCTATTGTGCGCGGGCCGTGACCCCACGCCATCCGTCCCGCGACGTAGGCGGCTACATCGCACGGACGACATGCGGCCGGGAATCGGCCGTCCGAGGGACCGCGATTGCATCCGCTAGCCGACGACGACGGCCGGCCCCCGACCCTAACGTTCCGGGCATGGAACCCCTCATCGAGCTCGCCGCCGTCTCTAAACGATACGAGCAGGACCGCCGCCCGGCGCTGGACGAGGTGCGGCTCGAGGTCCCGCCGGGTGCGGCCGTGGCGATCATGGGCCCGTCGGGCAGCGGCAAGTCCACGCTGCTCAACCTCATCGCCGGCCTGGACCGGCCGACCAGCGGCACCATCACCGTGGCCGGCCAG
>Ga0209380_10000149_pt1 | contig 45124 bp, 37 predicted proteins | sample HubBroMetageWFT6_FD_188347 | JGI IMG/M metagenome (GOLD analysis project Ga0209380, IMG submission 188347) | Warmed and freeze-thawed soil microbial communities from the Hubbard Brook experimental Forest, New Hampshire - Hubbard Brook CCASE Soil... | ecosystem: Environmental > Terrestrial >...
GACCGTCGCAGACTGGACGAAATTGTCGAGCGGTCGCTCGATTCCGCCGCTTTATGGGGCGAAGTCAAAGACCACGTACACAAGAAGTCCGGCGCCAGCCTCTCCGGCGGCCAGCAGCAGCGGCTGTGCATTGCCCGCGCCCTCGCCGTGGAGCCGGAAGTCCTGCTCATGGACGAGCCCTGTTCGGCCCTCGATCCGATTTCGACGGGAAAGATTGAGGAGTTGATCTTTCAGCTAAAAGAGCGGTATACCATCGTCATTGTGACCCACAATATGCAGCAGGCGGCGCGTGTGGCCGAATTCACGGGTTTCTTTCTGCTGGGCAAGCTCATCGAGTTCGACAAGACCGAAAAGATTTTCACCAAGCCGTCGGACAAAAAGACCGAAGACTACATCACCGGCAGATTTGGCTGAGCAGATTTCGTAAAGGAAGGTTCGGAGAATGCGCACGCGCTTTCAGCAAGGGCTCGACGATTTGCGGCAACGGTTGCTTCGCATGGGCGGATTGGCGGAGCAAGCTGTAGATCGCGCCCGCCAGGCTTATGTGGAGCGCGATCTGACGCGATGCCAGATGGTGCTCGAAGGCGAGAGTCTCATCAATACTGCCGAGCGCGAGATTGACGAAGCCGCCTTTGACCTGCTCGCTATGCAGCAGCCCATGGCAGTCGATTTACGCTTTATTCTGGCGGTTACGAAAATTAATTCCGATCTCGAACGTGTAGGCGATCAAGCCGTGAACATCGCCGAGCGCGTCATGGACATGGTGGAACTTCCGGCAGCGGAGTTGCCCGTCGATATCGCGCGAATGGGCGCAGCAGTCAGCGCCATGGTGCGCCGGGCGCTCGAATCCTTTATCGAAGGCAAAGTCGAACTGGCTCAGGCCGTGCTTGAAATGGACAGCGTGATCGATCGCATGCGCGACGATGCCTTCATTCAGCTCGTCAAGGCTATGAACGAACGGCCTGAGGTCGTGCGGCAGGCGCTGGACGCGCTGCTGGTAGCTCGCAATCTCGAGCGGGTTGCCGACCACGCCACCAACATCGCCGAAGACGTGATCTTCTGGGTGCAGGGCGCCGATGTCCGGCACAACGTGCATCCGGACGATTCGGATAATCCGGAATCGGAGCGGCCGACTTCGAGGGCCTCAGGCTTGTAGCGGTGATGACTACGCGTGGCTTTTGACTGTGCGCCCTGCCTTCGATTACGCTCCACTACTCTTTCGTTTCTGAACTCCAGTCTTCCGCGGAGGCGTCGTGACTCGTTCGTACCAGTATCCCCGACCCGTGTCATTCCCAGCGAAGCGAGGCATCTGCCTCTTTTTTTTGCTGGCTGCCGCTGCGCTTGGGTTTGCGCAAACTTCCTCCGGAGATCGGCCGCCAGTCATGTTGCCCACAAGCAAAATGCTGGGGGTTCCCTCGCCCGGACGCATTGGCAGTACGAACAGCTTTCCGGCAACCATCGTATTGAGTCCGGAGGGGGCCTACGCCGCGCTGCTGAATGACGGATACGGAACGCAGGAGACGCTGGGCCTGCAATCAATATCAATCCTCGATCTGAAGACCAATCAAATCGTCGATTATCCCGATTCGCGACTCGGTGATGCGGCCCACCAAAGCTACTTTCTCGGGCTGGCGTTCAGTTCTAACGGCAGGCATCTGTATGCTTCGGTGGGATCATTAACCGACCCCACGGGAGCTAAGCCAGGCGACACTGGAAATGGGATAGCGGTTTACAGGTTCTCCCAGGGAAAGGTCACACCCGAGCGCTTCATTTCCCTTGTGCCCCAGCCGCTTTCGACCGGAAAGAAACTGGCCGTCGGGCTCAACGCCCCTCCTCACACGGCGATTCCGTATCCTGCAGGGATGAGCGTTATCACTCATGGAGGCCACGACAAACTCCTGATCGCCAACAATCTCTCCGACAATGCGATCCTGCTCGACCCCGCCACTGGAAAGACTCTCGAGACCTTCGACCTGAGCACGAGCGATGTGATCCCGTCTTCGTTCCCTTATGGCGTCATCGCAACCCGTGGCGGGCGTCGCGCCTGGTGCAGCCTGTGGAATCGATCGCAAGTGGCGGAACTTGATTTGACCAGCGGGAAGGTCGTTCGCTGGATCAAACTTAAGCAACCGGAGGATCCGCTCGCCCCCGGGTCGCATCCCACGGCGATGCTGTTGAGTCCGGACGAAAAAGTTTTGTACGTTGCCCTTTCAAACGTCGACCAGGTCGCAGTGGTCTCGACCACATCGGGTGAACCACAGTGGTATCTCTCGACCAGCCCGAGTTCGCAGAAGTTTGGAGGCAGCTATCCCACCTCGCTTGCGCAATCTTCCGATGGCAAGCAACTGTTTGTGGGCGATTCTTCTCTGGACGCGGTAGCCGTATTCGACGGGGCGGACTTGACAACCGGAAGAACGGGGAACGACATCCAGAGTGCGCTCGGGTTCGTTCCTACCGACTGGTACCCCAGTGCGCTCGCCGTGCATGGCGGCGATCTTTTGATCGCGGCGGCCAAAGGCGAAGGCGCGGGCCCGAACAATGGAATGGGAAAGACGGCTCACGAGATGAAGCGCCATGGTCATCCCTATATTCCCACGCTGCTGCGAGGCTCCGTCGCCCGTTTGAAGGTTCCCGATACCATGAGCCGGCTCCCTGAATTCACGCGCATGGTTGAGGAGAACAACCTCCTCACCCACGACCCTGAAACGATGGCGTTTGCCGCCGGCAAGAATCCCATCAAGCATGTGATTTATGTGCTCAAGGAAAACCGTACCTTCGATCAGATTCTCGGCGACTTGAAAGTTGGCGACGGCGACCCCTCGCTCACCATGTATGGAGCCGACATTACACCCAACGAGCACAAGCTCGCCCTGCAGTTCGGCGTGCTCGATAATTTTTATGACAGCGGAGAAGTTTCTGGCGACGGGCATCTCTGGTCCACAGCCGCCATCACATCGGACTACAACGAGAAGACGTGGCAGATCGCCTATCGCGGAAAGGAGCGCACCTACGACTTTCAGGGTCAAGTAGCTGACGAATTTCCTCTGGAAAACAAGCAGTCCGATGTTGACGACCCTTCCACGGGATTTCTCTGGGACGATCTCGCACGCAACCACGTCACCTATCGCGTGTATGGCGAATTTGTGAACGCTCTGTGGTGCAACGAGAAACGCAGAGCGGGTAGTCCCAAGCAGGGAACTCCGTCCGGGCAACAAGCGTCGTGCCCGCAGACGGAAACTCATCAGGGTGAGCCGCTCGCTTTCAACGTAGGCGATCCGCACGGTGGGCCGAGCCCGTTCCCGTGGGCGGTTCCTCTGTTCAGCGGGGTGAAGCCGACCAAAGCCGTTTTGCGCGATCATTTTGACCCGCTTTTTCCGGACTTCAACACCGAGTATCCGGATCAACTTCGCGCCGACGAATTTCTGAACGAATTCGGCGCTTACGTTCGTGCCCGCGATGCGGACGAAGGTCCGGAATTTGAGTTACCGGCATTCGTCTTGCTGTACCTGCCTGACGACCACACCGGTGGCACGCGTCCCAACTTTCCGCGGCCGGCGGCTTCGGTTGCCGACAATGATTTGGCGCTCGGTCGGGTGGTCGATGCCCTTTCGCACAGTGCTTATTGGGATGATACGGCGATCTTTGTGCTCGAAGATGATGCTCAGGATGGGGCCGACCACGTAGACGCGCATCGTTCGATCTCTTTCGTGATCAGCAAGTATTCACCGGGATCCGCCGCACAGCCCAATGTGGAACATCGCTTCTACACCACAGTCAACCTGATTCACACCATGGAGACACTGTTGGGCCTTCCACCCATGAATCAGAACGACGCCTATGCGCCGGTGATGGGACGGATGTTTTCTGGGTCCGGCAATCAAGCAGCCTATAAGGCTGACTATCGCAATCTGAAGAACGGTCTGATTTATGAAACCAACAAGCCTGATGCGCCGGGTGCAAAGATCTCGTCGCGAATGGATTTCTCGCGCCCCGATGCTGCGGGTGCGACTCGCCTGAATGAAGTGTTGTGGCGCGATCAGAAGGGCTTGGCGCCCGTGCCAGCGCCGAAACACACTGTATTTCCAGCAGGCGGCGACTAATGGCTCGTAGGAATCCGGTTGAAATTTCCACCGACCAGTTTCGCCGCCTGGCACAGCGAGTGACCGACCTGGCTGCGGAATATCTTCAGAATATCGACCAGCAGCGAATTTCTCCCGGCACGACCGGTGCAGAGACGCTTCGCCTGTTTCATACCGCACTACCTGAGCCCGGACTTGGGGAAGAAGCATTGAGTGACTTGCCAGACGTGTTGCGGTTCTCGCGAGTTCAAAACGGCCGCTTCTTTGGCTACGTGCTAGGGTCAGGAGAACCCGTCGGGGCAGTAGCTGACTTGCTGGCCAGTGTTTTGAACCAGAATGTAACCGCCTGGCGCTCCGGTCCATCGGCCGTGACCATCGAGCAGACCGTGGTGGGCTGGCTCGCTGGAGCGATCGGCTGTTACGGGTTTCACGGCAGCCTTACCGGTGGTGGGTCGTCCGCGAACCTGATGGGTTTGGCCATGGCTCGCGAAAGCAAAGCGCCCGCGAACGAAAAGGGGGTGGTGTCAGGCGGAGTGATCTATGCTTCAGACGAGATTCACATGTCGATTCCGAAGAGTGTGGCTTTGCTTGGGATCGGGCGGAACAACTTACAGCTGATTGGCACCGACGCGGCATTCCGCATGGTTCCGGCGGAACTCGAAGCGCGCATTCTCCAGGATAAAGCCGCGGGCAGAACTCCTCTGGCGGTCGTCGCTTCCGCGGGTACGGTGAACACCGGTGCGATTGATCCACTTCGACAAATTGCGGAGATCGCCCAGCGCTACGATGCATGGTTTCACATTGACGGCGCCTATGGCGCTTTGGCGGCAATGGCCGATCGGGTCAAATTCGATGGTCTGGAACTTGCGGACTCGATTTCTCTCGACCCGCACAAATGGTTGTATCAGCCTCTCGACTGCGGCTGTCTGCTCTATCGGTCGCCCGAAGGGGCGCGAAAGACGTTCTCCCATAGTGGCGACTATGCTCGTTCCTCGAGCACAGACCCGGTGGAGGGGTATGCGTTTTTCGAAGAATCGCTGGAGTTGTCGCGACGATTCCGCGCCATGAAGTTGTGGATGTCGCTGCGCTACCACGGCTTCGCGGCGTTTCGCGAGTCGATCACCAAAGATCTGAGGCATGCTCACCGCCTCGCCGAAGCCATCAAGAAAGAACCTCGGCTTGAATTGCTGGCACCCATCGAACTGAGCGCTGTATGTTTCCAACACAGAGGACCCGAAGGATTGCCGCATAAACAATTGAACCAGTTCAACCAGTCACTGCTGAAGCGGGTCGTAGAGCGGGGGAGAGTATATCTTTCCAATGCCTCATTACGAGGCAAGTTCTGTCTCAGGGCGTGCATTGTGAATCACCGCACGACCGACGCGGACCTGGACAGCATCATTTCCGAGGTTCTGGCGGCGGCAAAGGAGATCGGATCGAGCTCTTCGCCACTCGCCGGTCCTCCTATTGCAGTTTGACGGACTGCTTCAGAGCCAGGCTTTGCCATGAGCCTCCAACCATGGACCCATAGTCTCCGGGAAGCAACTGCCAGCCATTGTGCTCAACGTCAAAAATGGGAAGATATTTCGTTGGCGCCCCCTTGCCCGAATAACGGACACCAGGCAACAACAAGAAGGATCATGGAAGCGAAAAATCGATTTACGAAACGAGAAACGCGCAGGGGCATTATCTTTCCTCGGATGAAATGGGACTGCCAAATCGATAGTGTTAAGCCTATTTGCAAAAAGTCCACGGTCAATTTCGGAGTGACTTTTTGCCAATCACCAAATCGGGACGGGCGAATATAGGACGAATACTCCACTTTAGATCGTTCCCGGCACCGACCGGTCGCCCCGTGCGCACTTGGCCTGCCTCGACCACGGCTTTACACTAGAGGAGTGAAGATTGCGCTCGGCCAAATTAATCCTACCGTTGGAGACTTCTCCGGCAACGCGGCGAAGATCATTGATTATTCCCACCGTGCCCAGGCCACAGGAGCCGGTTTGATCCTGTTCCCCGAGTTGTCAGTTTGCGGCTACCCGCCGCGCGATCTCGTGGAGCGAACCTCCTTTGTGGAGCGCAATCGCGAGTCGGTCGAGCGGATTGCCGTTGCAACCACCGGAATCGCCGTGATCTGCGGACTAGTTACTGCTGCCGCCTCCGACGCGGGCAAGGCAGCCATGAATTCCGCAGCTCTATTGATGGATGGTAAAGTCGCTTTTACGCAATCCAAGATGTTGCTGCCAACTTACGACGTCTTCGACGAGATGCGCAATTTCGCTCCCGCGAAGAGTCAGGAATTGTTTTCGTTCTGCGGGAACCGCATGGCACTGACCATCTGCGAAGACGCGTGGAACGACAAGCGTTTCTGGGAGAAGCGTCTCTATACCGTCGATCCTGTAGATTCGCTGATTAAGGCAGGCGGTAATTTCGTGCTGAACATTTCCGCGTCGCCGTTCTGGATCGGCAAGCGGGAACTCCGACGCGATATGTTGGCCAGCATCGCGCGGCAGCACAAGGTTCCGGTAGCGCTCGTTAACCAGGTTGGCGGTAACGATAGTCTGGTTTTCGACGGCTCCAGTCTGGTTCTCAATCGTGAAGGCAAGATCATCGCGCAGGGCCGGTCCTTCGAAGAGGATCTGATTTATTTCGATTCGCGAGAATTATCGGGCGAGATGCACGAGCAGATTGCCGGGGACGAAGCCAGCGTGTATTCGGCGCTGGTGCTGGGCACGCGCGACTACATGAAAAAATGCGGATTTCAGAAAGCCATTATCGGTCTCAGCGGCGGCATTGACTCCGCCCTGACGGCCGTGGTTGCCACCGATGCCGTCGGGCCTGAGAACGTGATCGGGGTCGGTATGCCCGGCCCATATTCGTCTGAAGGATCCATTGCGGACGCGCGTTTCCTGGCCAACAATCTCGGAATTCGTTTCGAATTGCTTTCGATTAACCCTGTCTACGAGGCCTATCGCCAGACCTTGCGTGGTGTTTTTGCGGGACAGAAAGAAGACGTGACCGAAGAAAACATACAGTCGCGGGCCCGCGGCACTTTGCTGATGGCCCTCTCCAACAAGTTCGGAGCGATCGTGCTCTCCACCGGCAACAAGAGTGAATTGGGGGTTGGCTACTGCACCCTGTACGGCGACATGGTCGGGGGCTTGGCGGTCATTTCCGATTTGCCAAAAACTCTGGTTTATCGCCTGAGCGAATATGTGAATTCGCGCAGCGCCGTCATTCCGCAGGCTACGCTGGAGAAGCCTCCATCCGCGGAGCTGCGGCCGAACCAAAAAGACAGCGATTCGCTCCCGCCCTATGAAGTTCTGGACGCAGTGCTCGAGGATTATGTCGAGGATTCCCACTCGGCGGAGCGCATCGCTCGGGATCGCGGGTTCGACATCGAAGTGGTCCGTCGTGTGATCCGCTTGGTCGATCGTGCCGAGTACAAGCGCCAACAGGCTGCGCCCGGCCTTAAAATTTCACCAAAAGCCTTCGGCTACGGACGCCGTTTTCCAATTGCCGCCAAGTGTGAAGCCTGAATGATCCTGATTTGAATTATCCTGATAGGTCATTTTTCCTACAGATCCAAGCTCTTGAACTCGAAAGGAAGCCATGCGCAGTGTCTTGAATTCGATTGGGGTTGCCGTGCTCGCCACTTCTCTGGTTGCTGCTCAAAGCACAGCCACCAAACCAGCTCCCAAGCCCGCCGAGAACGTTGCTGAAAAACACGCCACTTCTACTTCCAACAATCTTCCTTCAGAAGCCACTGTTGATTCTTTTATGCATCAGCAATTTGGCTACCAGGCGGATTTGACCTGGAAAATTTCCAGCATCAAGCCTTCCACGATCACAGGATTGGCGGAGGTCAATGTGGTGATTGCCGGTCCGCAGGGCCAGCAACTGACTCGCTTCTACGTCGCTCCCGACGGCACCCAAGCCCTGGTCGGAGAAATCATTCCCTTCGGTGCCAAGCCGTTTGATCCGGCGAAACAAACGCTGAATCGGGGGATCACAGGTCCGGAACGGGGCCCGAAGGACGCGCCCGTTACCATCGTCGAATTTGGCGATCTCCAATGCCCGGCTTGCAAGGCGGCGCAACCCACGATCGAAAAGTTAGTGGCCGATGAACCGAACGCGCGTTTTGTATTCCAGAATTTTCCTTTGGATATGCATAATTGGGCCGCGAAAGGTGCGGCTTACGCCGATTGTGTTGGCCGCGTCTCGAACGATGCCTTCTGGAAATTTATCGCGAAGACCTACGAAACCCAGTCCGACATCACCGCCGAGAATGCTGATGAAAAGCTTACCGCGATCGCCGACGCCGCAGGGGGCAAGGGAGCCGACATCGCTGCTTGCGCAATCAAGCCCGAAACCAAGGCCCGAGTGGATGCCTCATTGGCGCTCGGCAAGTCTGTGGAAGTAAGCGGAACCCCGACTCTTTTTATCAATGGACGAAAGGTGGGAAGCTTCGACGCGCGCCTGTCGGACGTCTATAAGGGCCTGGTTGATTTTGCCGCGAAGGAAGCAAAATAGTTCCACCATGATCTCTTAGTCGGAGCTTTACCGAGAGGAGTGGAGTCTGAAGTCGTTGCGCAAAAGCCCGCTTCCTACTTCTCGCTGAGCCAAATCTCCGGCGTCGTGGGGTGGATGTTTGCGAGCACATGCGGAGTCAGAATGATCATGAGTTCGTCGCTGTCCGATTCCTTGGTATTGTTCACCATCGCCTGATTGAGGAGTGGAACGAAACCGAGCCCGGGGATGCCGCTCATCGACCGCGTATCGGTTCGCGATATTTCGCCAGCCACCACCGCCGGTTCGCCGTCCTTCAGGTTGATGCTTCCCTGGTATTCCCGGTTTGAGATGACCGGAATTCCATTGGCCGCTTGGCCAGTCAGCGAGCGCACCTGCAGTTCGAGGGTCAGGCTCACCGAGCCATCGCCATGGATGACGGGTTTGGCCTTAACGTTGAGCCCAAGATCTTCATAGGTAATAGAAGGGAACGGCGGGACAAAGGTCTGATTGCCCAGAACTGCCGAGATCTGCGGCGAATTGGCGATCGGCGCATAGCTCGCATTCTCAATCGGATAGCGCTCCCCCAGATGGAAGGTAGCGTCGCTCCCCTGACTGGCGCGCATGCTCAAGTTTTCAAGACTGCGTACCCATGATTCGTTCACCGAAAGATTGGCGGCAAGGTTGTCAAGGCTGACGCCACTGAATGTAAGGCCGCCTCCGAAGGTGGCCAAAGGCTGGCTAAAAATGGAATTCTGTTGTCCTCCCAGTTGTGCCAAAAGTCCGGAAAGAGCCGAACTGCCAGCCGCGTTGATTCCGCCGGATGCGATTAACTGATTGACCAATTGCTGAATGCTCTGGCCGCTGGTAAGTCCCGCCAATGCGATCGCGGGTATGTTGAACAGGTTGAAAGTGTTGGGAATGTGCAGGCCTATATTGCGCGTCAGCTGATGGCTGATCTGCAACACCCGGACGTCGAGCATGACTTGAGGCCGCTCGTTGCTGAGCTGCTCCAGCAATGTGGCGCAAGCGTCCACCATGGGCGCAGGTCCGCGGACTTCCACCGTATCCGCGACTTGCCCGCTGCTGATAAAACGCAGCTCAAAAATATTCCGCATCGTCGTAATGAATTCGGTCGCTTCCTGCGGCGTGGAGTGCGGTGGCAGAATAAACGTGCGTATCGACAAGCGGTCGAATTGCTTATGGTTTTCGGCATTGTCGGCGGCGATCAGCAATTGGCGAGTATCCAAGGCCGCCCACATGGTCTTGCTGACCGCGCATGCAAGCTTCAGTGCCGTGAAAAAAGCCACGTCGTCAACGTTGAAACGCACCTGCCGGCTTTGTACCGAATCGTCAAACTGCGCGGTCACTCCATAAGCCGCCGACAGTTCGCCGAACAGGCCGCGAACGTCGCCGCTGTAGTGGAAAGTTGCCCGATCCTCTTTGGGTTCGAGATGAATTTCGCCCGAGTCCGCAAGACGGGCGGGTAACGCCCGGACAAGCGATGGCGCCATTTCACGGCTGGTTTCCACCAACCGATCCTGCGCGTACTGGTTTGCGCTATCGAGTTCGAGGGCAGCCCGAAATTCGGACGCGGCCTGGGCGCGCGATTTCTCCAACAGCAGTGTGTTGCCACGCTCAATATGATTGAAAACCAGTTGTGCCTTCACCACTTCGCGAGCTGTCAGAAACTGCATATTCTGGGGTGCCATTCGCGAAGCGGTATCGAACTGCGCGAAGGCCTCTTCCAGCCGCCGTTGATCTTCGAGCTTCATACCCTCGCGGAAGGCGCCGCGTGCTTCTTTCAGTTCTCTCTTTGAAACCAGGCAGTTGATCCCGCCCGGAACTCCATTCCCGCAGGAAATCACGGGAGGAGACAACGGATCATCACCAATGGCGAACCCAGGCGACGCTAACGTCGCTGCCAAAAGAGCAATCGCCGTAATGAATGTCGTCCGCTGCATTATCCGTGATTCTAACTTGGTTTTTGCGCGTTCGGGATGGGCCAATAGGACCTCGTACCTTCGGGTTTAATAGCGCTCAGCCGAGACGGCAGATCTTCGTTCATTTCCAAGAACGAACGAAGTCAACCGGCTTGCACCCCTTCGCCAAGCATAGAATAGAGAGGTTGAGTGCTAATTCTTGCGCCCAGAGACAAAGCGGATTTCGAAACCACAGCTCTACGACAGCATTAACCGCTCGATTTTGTGCGCCTTGCCAGTGCTGTCGTCGCAATCGATCACCACAGCGCACAGCCGTGCGTCACCCGTGGCGGGCTCAAACCGCACGGGCATTCCGTTCAGGAATTTGCCTACCACCAGCTCCTTCTTTACCCCGATAACGCCATCATAGGGCCCGGTCATGCCAACATCTGTGACGTAAGCGGTTCCGTTCGGCAGAACGCGCTCGTCCGCCGTCGGCACGTGCGTGTGCGTGCCCACCACCGCCGTGACCCTTCCGTCCAGATACCACCCGAGGGAAATCTTCTCCGAGGTCGCCTCAGCGTGTATATCGACCAAAATCACCTTCGCCTGAATCTTCTGCAAAAGCTGGTCCGCAGTGCGGAACGGGTCGTCATTCGAGGCCATGAACACGCGTCCCTGAAGGTTGATCACGGCGTAAGGGACTCTTCCTTTAAACCCCTCATACACACCGGATCCAGGCATGTCGGCCGGATAATTTGCGGGCCGCAGCACGCGCCTGGCTGGCCCGTGCCCATTGCCTTCGACCATTTGAAAGTAATCGATGATTTCACGCTTGTCCCAGACGTGGTTTCCGGTGGTGATGACGTCAATGTTCAATTCAAAAAGTTCTTCTGCCAGAGCCGGAGTAATGCCAAAGCCAGCCGCCGAATTCTCGCCATTGGCAATGATCAGGTTGATGGCGTGATCGCGAACGATTCCCGGCAGCCTGTCTTTGACAATATTCCGTCCCGGCCGTCCGAAGATGTCGCCAATAAAGAGAATCCGCATAGTAGCGCCGGGGTCCCGCCGCCGAGTCCAAAATTCGATGGTAACACGCGAGAACTGGCAGACTGGGAAGTGGGCAGAGTAACGCGCCGCTTCTTTGGCGATGCGCTTGAAGAAGAAACTACGGACTTACCAACTCTGCCGTCCGTAAGAAGTCATAGTTGCCGGCAGGGTTCAGTTTCAGATTTCGAACCCGGCGCGTATGCACCAGAACGTTGTCCAGATACCAGAGATTAATGTATGGAAGATCATCCGCCACGATGCGTTGCACCTCGTCGTACAGCGGCTTGCGCAGCTGGGGATCGATCTCCCGTCGGGCCTTGTCGATGAGAGCGTCTACCTTGGGATTCGAATAGTAGACCCGGTTGGCCCCATTCGGCGGAAATTTCGCCGAGTCGAACGCATACTCGAAGATGTCGGGATCTTCATTGCCCCCGATCCAGCGCAGCCCATACATCTGAAACGCGCCGTGCTGCACGTCGGCAAAAAAAGTGGCGAACTCGAAGCTCCGGATATCGAGCGCGATCCCAACCTCGCGCAACTGCTGCTGCATGACCGCAACCATGAGCCGCGTGTTCTCGTCCGTCGAAGTCTTCATGGTGATATGAAAGCGGATGCCATTCACCACTGCGTAACCGGCGGCATCGAGCAGATGATTCGCCTTATCAAGATCGTGATCGTAGGCAGGCACATTGCCATTAAAGGCCCAGCTCTGCGGCGGCAATATACTGCGCGCCGGTTGCGCCTGGCCGCGCCACAGATATTCGATCATCGGTCGCCGGTCGAGTGCATAGGCGATCGCCTGCCGCACCCGCGAGTCCTCCAAGATTGGATCGCGCACGTTGAATCCGAGGTAGGCTAGCCTTGTCCCAGGCGAGCGGTCCACCTGAAGGTTCGGATCGCGAGCCAAGGTGAGTACGGTGTCTGGCGTAAGTGAGTTGATGGCGATGTCGCCGCTGCCTTTCCGCAGTTCTAAAGCCTCGGTAGTCGCATCGGGCACCACTGCAAAGCGCACCCGCGCGAGCTTGGCCTTCTCACCCCAGTAGTCGTCGTTGCGCGCAAGAATGACCTCACGATCGGTTTCGGCGCTGACGAACTTGAACGGGCCCGAGCCAATCGGATGCCGCGTCATTTCGTCGCCGCTGCCCTCAGGTACGATGCCAATCGAATCGTCCGAGACGTTCCACAGCAAGGTCGAGTCCTGTTCTTTCATGTGAAACACCACCGTAACATCGTCCGGCGCCTCGATGTGGTCAACAAAGCGGTACGTTGCGGCCTTGGTGCTGCGAATCTTGCCTTGCAAGAGCGAGTCAAACGTCCACTTCACATCGTGGGAAGTCACAGGGCGTCCGTTGTGAAACTTCGCGCCACGATGAAGGTGAAACACAAAAGTAAGGGGATCAGGAACTTCCCAGCGCTCGGCCAGTCCGGGGGCCACGTTCAAGTCGTCGCCGCGCGACAACAAATCGTCGAAGACCAGAGTGTCAATGCGCTCGGAAAACGCATCGATGCCTACGCGCGGATCAAGATTCGTAGGACTTGACTCGATAATCATAACTAGCGTGTTGGCGTCAGGCTTGGCAGAGCAGGAAGAAAGCGCGCACAGGGTTAGGACGGCGAGGAGCGCGACGATGCCCCGGGCGACAAGGCATCGGGCCTTAGGAATCGGACCTGCGCTGCTAAGCTCCGACGCCCGTCGCCTGACGCCCGCAGCCTTGCGCTCACGCATACGAGATCTTTCCCAGCACGGTTGCTCGCTTGGCTCCCGTAGCAGACGGTACATTCGAAGGCCGCTGGTTCCACGTCTCATAAGCCAGGACCGCGAACGCCACCGCTTCTTTGGCTTCGGAAGGTAAGCCGAACTCGTCTGAGAATCGCAACTGGACTCCGAGTGACGAAAGCTTCTCCCTCAACCTGGCGACCAGGGTGGCATTCCTTGCGCCGCCACCCGAGAGAATCATTTCACGGAAGGAGTCTCTTGATGACGACCTCGCTCCGCGTATTACGAACTTCTGCACTGCGTCGGCGATCGACCAGGCGGTCAGGGCAGTCGCCGTGGCGACAACATCCTCTTTACGAAAGCCAGCGCACCGGCGCAAAAAGTCGCTAACAAATTCGCGTCCAAACTCCTCGCGTCCCGCAGTCTTCGGTGGTTTAGCACGGAAGAACTTGCGCCCCATCATCTGTCGCAGCACGGGCTTCAGAATTAACCCGTCCGCCGCAATCTTTCCATCGCGATCAAACGCCTGTCCAAACAGTGTTTCGGTCACTGCGTCGATCACCATATTTCCTGGCCCGGTGTCGAATGCCAAGATTCGGCCGCCTTTGTTGCCCGCAGGAATCGCCGTGAGATTTGCGATTCCTCCCACGTTCTGCACGATGCGGCCGATTTTCGGATCACAAAAGAGCAAGGCATCGAGACACGGAACAAGCGGTGCGCCCTTGCCACCTGCTGCCATGTCTGCGGGGCGAAAATCCGAAACCACCGGCACGGCGGTGCGCGCGGCGATAATGGCGGCTTCTCCCGTCTGCCAGGTCGCAACTATCTTTCGGTCCAGAAAAGCCTGCGGTTCACCCTGATGGTACAGAGTTTGCCCGTGGCATCCGACAAGATCAGCTTTCAGGCGAAACTTCCTCTCGGTCGCCACCACTGCGTCGGCGTATAACTCGCCGAGCAGAAAATTAAGTCGGGCGAGATCGGCCACACGGGCACTTTCCGCATTCATCGCGCTCAGGATGGCAGTGCGAACTTTTGCAGGATAAGAATATTCAGCATGACCGAGCAGCTTGACCGCATGGCGCGGGCCCCCCCGCCCGCGATTTGCGCTCCGGACTGATGCTTGCGGGGAAGACGAATTCCCGCCAATCCGCACCAGTGCTACATTAATGCCATCGGCCGAGGTCCCACTCATCACCCCGGCAACAATCATTGCCTGCCGGCTCATCGGTGCGACCGCCGCTTGTCCGATCGACGGCCGAAAGCGTCGAGGCGTACCTGTTCCCCAAGCTCCCACAACCTGCGCGTAAGCTTTTCGACAGTCGCACGCGAGGGCAATTTCCGAGGACGCAGCACTCTCGAATTCCTCTTCTTGAATGCGAGCACGCGGCGCGTCGCTTCCAGAACGCGCCGCGCAAATCTCGAATCCTGCTCTGCGGTCTGAATCAGTCTCTCGTGAGCCTGAGCGATGTGATCCTCCCGATGGCAGATCAGACACAGGTCGCCGCCCGCCCGAATGAACTCCACCGCTGCCTCTGCGGTCGGCGCTGCCGAAACTACTCCGCCCATCTCCAGATCGTCCGACACGATCAGGTTGCGGTAGCCGATGCGTTTTCGCAGTATGTCGCCGATCCACAGTTTCGACAGTGACGCTGGAATCCGATCCTTCGTAACCTGCGGATAAGCCGCGTGAGAAATCATCACAAAGGGCAATTGCCGCCGCAGGGTTCGATAGGGAAGCAGATCCTCGGCCCACAGATGCGTCAACGGTTTTTCAATCACTGGCAGTTCATGATGGCTGTCGAACTTGCCTTCACCGAGGCCAGGAAAGTGCTTACCGCATCCCAGTACCTTCGCGGCGCGAAGCCCGTCAAGAAACTCGCGCGCATAGAGGATGGTTTCGCGCGGATTCGCCGAGACCGCCCGCGTACCCATCACGCTATGCGATGCCTCAAACGCCAGATCGAGTACGGGTGCGAAGTCGACATTGAATCCCAGAGCGCGGCTGTTATCCCCGATGATTTGACCGTGCTGGTGAAAGAGCTTGCGATCGCCCGTATCGTACACGTCCCTAGCGGAAGGCGACGGTCCGAGCGCATCACGAAAGCGATCGACGGTTCCTCCCTCGAGATCAATGCACCTAAACAGTGGCGTCGCCACGCAATCTTGGCACTCGCGCAGCAGTTGCCAAGTCTGCTCCGGATTCTTGATATTTCGCGCAAACAGGATCACCCCCGCTGGCTGTAGTCGCGTGAGCAGTGCAGAGACGCGCCGCGTCATCTCCGTGCCGTTGAAGCCGATGATCAGAAGTTGCCCTGGCGTCTGAGACAGATGTTCCTCCGCGACCCTTGGTGTCCTCTGTAGTTAGATTTCTCTCTTCAATTCCGCCAGCAAATTCAGCGCTTCCAGGGGCGTGATCCGGTCCAGATCCACGTCCCGTAACTTCTCCAGCACCGGCTGCGACAGTGGCGTAAAAATCGTCAACTGCGTCGGCGGCGGATGAGCTCCGGGCGAGAGATGTGCGGTTGCCTGTTGCTCCGCGTACTCGTGCTCTGCCAAAACCTCGCGCGCCCTGACAATAACCTCATGCGGCAAGCCCGCCAGCTTCGCCACTTCAATACCGTAACTGCGATCCGCTGCCCCGGGCTCGACCTTTCGCAAGAAGACAATCCCGCCGCCAATCTCTTTAACCGAAACGTGAAAATTCTTTACCCCCGAAAGCTGCTCAGCCAGTTCGGTAAGTTCGAAATAATGAGTCGCAAATAAGGTCTTAGCCCGCACTCGCGCATGCAAGTATTCGACCGCCGCCCACGCAATCGCAAGCCCGTCGTAAGTAGAAGTCCCGCGCCCAACCTCGTCGAACAGAATGAGCGAACGCGCCGTGGCCGTGTGCAGGATGGCTGCCGTCTCCGTCATCTCAACCATGAAGGTCGAACGGCCGCGTGCCAGATTGTCGCTCGCCCCAATGCGGGTGAACACGCGATCCATCACGCTCAACCGCGCCGATCGTGCCGGCACGAAAGATCCCATTTGCGCGAGGATCACGATCATTGCGGTCTGCCGCAGGTAGGTGGATTTACCACCCATATTCGGGCCGGTCAGCAGGATTATGTTGTTGCTTGAGCCATTCAAATAAAGATCGTTGGGGACAAAACGCTCGCTGCCTCCCCCCATTTCCTGCTGCTCAATTACGGGATGCCGGCCCTCGATAATTTCTATCTCGCTCGCGTCCGCCGATTCCACAAAACTAGGACGGCAATAGTCGCGCAGGGCGCCGATGTGTGCCATCGACGCGAGTACGTCCACTTCCGCGAGCGCCAGAGCCGTCTGACGGATCCTCTTCGCCTCGGCCGCAATGGCGGTGCGCAACTCGGTAAACAGTTGGCGCTCGATCTCGACTATCTTCTCCTGCGCGTCGAGGATCTTGACCTCATACTGTTTCAGTTCGGGCGTCGTGAAACGCTCCGCTCCGACCAGCGTCTGTTTCCGTTCATAGTCCTCGGGAACCAGGTGCAGGTTCGACTTCGAGACCTCAATGTAGTAGCCAAAGATGGAATTGAATTTGACCTTCAGCGACGAGATGCCGGTTCGCCCTCGTTCCCTCTGCTCAATCTGCGCAAGAACTTGTTTGCTGTTGCGCGAAAGCTCGCGCACTTCATCCAGGTCGCGGTTCACGCCTGCCGCGATCACGCCACCGTCGGCAAAACTCAAAGGCGGCTCCGCCACGAGTGTTTTCTCGATCCGATCGCGTAGGTCTCCCAGTTCGTCGAGCGCGGCGTGCAGAGTTCTGAGCCGCTCCGCAGTCAGGCGAAACAGCGCGGTCCGGATTGCCGGGATTTTCCCCAGCGATGCCGCCAGCGCAAGCACATCCCGCGGATTTGCGGTTTCCAGCGTGACGCGGCTCAGAAGCCTTTCCAAATCCAGCACGCCGTCGAGCGCTTTCCGCAATTCTTCTCGCGCGACGATCCCCTTCACTCCGGCTTCCACGGCATCGAGCCGGGCATGGATCTCGCTCAAATCGAGCGACGGCCGAAGCAACCAGGCGCGCAGCAAACGCTTGCCCATCGGTGTGACCGCGCAATCAATGGACCGGAACAACGTCAGGCCTCGATCCGTGCCCGCGAACAGTGGTTCGATCAACTCCAGATTGCGAACCGTAACCGCGTCGAGCACGAGGCAGCTTTGTCGCTCGTACCAGCCGATTCGGTCGACATGGTCCAGCGACCCACGTTGCGTGGACCGCACGTAATACAGAATCGCGCCGGCGGCGGCTGCAGCTGCCGTCCGGCCAGCCAAGCCGAATCCTTCCAGCGACAAAACGCCAAAATGATTTTCCAGCAATGGTATCGAATGATCGGGGGCGAAAATCCAACTATCCAGTGGAGTCTCGGTACAAGAACTTGCCGCAGCCCGCGGCTGCGGAGCTGAAGGCGGTGATAAATCGGGCGGAGACAGCCGCGCTCGGCTGTCCGACAGATTGGGCCTCAGCTTTTCCTTTGGCGCTCGAGCTCCCGCATTCTCAAACAGAGGCGCCGTCGAGCCATACAACAATTCCTTTGGCCGTAGCTGCTCTAACTCCTCTTGCACTCGCCGCAGCGCGTCTTCCCCAGAAAACTCGGTGGCCCGGAACTCCCCAGTCGACAAATCCAGAGCCGCAAATCCCACGCGATCCCCAACTTGCGCCAGTGCCGCGAGGAAATTGTTCTCTTCCGACCCCAACGAGGAATCCGCTGCTGTCCCGGGTGTGACCACGCGCGTCACTTCCCGCCGCACCAGTTTCTTCGCCTGCCGCGGATCCTCCATCTGCTCGCAGATCGCTACCTTGAAGCCCTTGCGAACCAGCTTGCCGATGTAGCCTTCCGCCGCGTGATAAGGCACGCCGCACATCGGCACCGCGATTCCTTTTTCTTTATTTCGGGAGGTTAGAGTTATCTGGAGCTCTTTCGCCGCCAGAATGGCATCGTCAAAGAAAAGTTCGTAGAAATCGCCCAGACGAAAAAACAAGAGTGCTGTGGGGTGATCTTTTTTGACGGCGGCATACTGCCGCATCAGCGGAGTGGACGGCTCGGTCATCTGGGCGGGCTTCGGCGGATTATAACAAAGCGCACCGCTCCTCTTCTGGGGCATTTCTCCTGGACCCGCCGTGAAATTCAATGAGAGATCGGGGTTGACTCGGGTTCTCTCCCGGTGTTCTCCTTTCCCATGGAACTCCGCAAGGATCCCATCACTCGTTCGTGGGTCATCACCGGCGACGATCCGGCCGATATCCCGTCACGTCCCGAAGCTGCCTGCCGTTTTTGCGATAGTTCCACAACGCCCCTGCAGGTGATCGCAAAGTCTCCCAACGCGCCCGGCGTTCCCTGGTCGGCGCGAGCGGTCGTGCACCCCAAACCTCTCTACCGCATCGAGGGCGAACCTGATCGCCGCGGCGACGGCTTATACGACCGTATGCACTCGGTGGGGGCGCATGAAGTGCTGGCCGAAAATCCGCGCCACGACCGGCATCTGTGGAATGCCAGCGACGACGAGATCGCGCATTTTCTCCGCCTCGCCGCGGAACGCATCCTCGATCTCAAGCGCGATCCGCGCATCAAGTACGTCAGCTTCTTCAAGGACTACGGGAAAAGCGCCGGGCAGGAATTCAGCCATCCGACGTCGCAGATCACCGCCACCATGTTCGTTCCCCGGCGCGTGCTCTATGAATTGCGCGCCGGCCGCGAATACTTCGTCGGCAAGGAGCGCTGCGTCTTCTGCGACATCCTTCAGCAGGAAGAGCGTCAGGCTGTGCGCGTCCTCGAAGCTCGCGGGGACTACTTGGCTCTCTGTCCTTATGCCCCGCGCGTCCCCTATGAAACCTGGATCATGCCGCGCAATCATGAGGCTTCGTTCGAACGAACCGGACTGAACAAGCCGGGGTTGCGGGTGAACCTGGCCGCTCTGCTGCGCCGGACATTGCAGCGGGTGCGTTCCATCACCGAGGAATTCCATCTCGTTTTGCATACCTCACCCAGTAGCCTGCATCCCTCCAAGAATCTCGGCTACTGGCGGACCATTGACGAGGACTACCATTGGCACATTGAAATCCTTCCGGTCTTAGCGTCGAAGGCGCGGTCCTACACTTTTAAAGAGGTCTACTATTCCCCGGTCAGCTCCGAGACCGCGGTGAAGCAATTGCGGGAGGCGAAAATCGATGGCTGAAACAATCGCGAAGCCCATCGTGACGGGCCTTATTGCGATGGCGCACGCCGCCGATCTGCAGCCTTCGGTAAATTTCAACAGCTGGGGACGGAAGTTCGCGGCAGTCTGCGGAACCTTCAAGTCGACTGCAATGGGTCCAGCGGGCAAGCGAACAAGCTGATTTGAGGTTCGCTCTCCCCTCCGAAGCTGTGATCGCCGTCGAGCCCGCAGTGCTGTTTTACCTTTACTCGCCGAATCCTGTGGCGCTCCCAGAGCACCTTCTGGCCTGCGGTGTGAAAGGGTCGGCGATTCGCTGTTCCGAATACATGCCCGAGGGCGAAATTCGGCTAGATCATCGCGATGGTTACTGCCTGCTCATCGGAGAAGCCGGCTGAGAACCCCCGGACCGGGAACGAACCCAGGCTTTCACTGCGGCAGCAGCCCTGCCAATTGTCACCCGTCCCGTCAAGAACTACTGCTACAATCCCTGCCTTCAGGAGACTCCGTCCTTGAAAAGCTTGCTCTGTTGTGCGCTGTTTCTTGCCGCTTGCTTTGCGCAGACCGCGGCGCGAAGTCCGTCGCCGAGCAAACAGAAAGTGCTCTGGCAAAAACTGGAGGCACAGATTCAGGATGTCGACCAGCATCTCGACGGCGTGATGGGCGTGGCGATCGAGGATCTCACGACGGGTGATCACTACTTCTTGCACGAAGACGAAGTCTTCGCGCAAGCCAGTTCCATCAAGATCACGGTCCTCGCGAATCTTTATCTGCAGGTGCAGCAGGGAAAGCTGAAGGTTACCGATCCCTATACCGTTCAATCGTCCGATCTTGTCGCGGATAGCGACATCATGGGCGGACTCACTCCGAATGTCACGCGGCTTACCTTGCGCGATCTGGCGACCATGATGGTGGCGGTCAGCGACAATTCGGCCAGCAATGTGCTGATCGACCGCGTCGGTATCGAGAACGTGAATGCGATGCTCGATTCACTCGGCCTGACGCACACGCGTCTCCGCCGCAAGATGATGGATCTTCAGGCCGCCAAAGAAGGCCGCGAAAACATCTCGACTCCGCGCGAAATGATGATGCTGCTCGATGCAATCCACCACGGCAAGCTGCTGAACAAAGAATTGACTGCTGACTTCTTCAAAATGCTGAGTACGAACAAAGACTCCTGGCTTCCCCGCGACCTTCCTGCCGAACTCAAGGTCGCCAACAAGCCGGGCTCGCTGGAAGCGGTACGCAACGACTCCGGCGTCGTATTTGTCGAAGGCAGACCATACGTGATTTGTGTGATGACGTCGTTTCTCCGAAATGAACGAGAGGGCGAAGAGGCCATCAGCAAAGTGTCACTCGATGCCTGGCGCATGTTCGACCGTCTCAGCCGAGCGACCGAGTTTGGAAGAGTGGTCTCCGCAGGAAACGGTACCAGGTAGACGATCCTTGTCTGCGTTTGCTCGAGTTCTACTTCGCAGCTTCCAGAGTTCGAGTTGGAGCAATGTGCTGGCCCATGAACTGCAGCGCGGTTTTGGCGCCCCTCGACTGGGAGAAGTAGTAGCCTTGCCCGTACTCGCACTTCAGTTCAAGCAGGCGCTCCACTTGCCGGGCACTCTCAATGCCTTCGGCAATCGCTTTCAAGTTCATTTTCTGCGCGAGAGCGGCGATCAGCCCAACCATGCCGCAGGCGGCGCGGTCGGTTTGCATCTGCCGCACCAACGGGCGGTCGATCTTCAACAATCCCCTGGAAACTGCCGCAGGCCTCGCCATGATGTCGTCCCCGTACCGAAATCATCGAGAATCACTCCGATTCTCACGCGCTTTGTGTGAGACAGGAGGGTGAATCGCGCGAACCAACGTCGGTCATTCAAGCCCGCCGACCGACGGTGACGAACAAACCACCCTCGTGCCCGAGTGAACCAATCCAACCGAGTTGCACGAGCCAGCCCTCAACGCGCCAGTTGTCTGCTGCGCTCGCGAACAACTCCCCCGGTTCCTGACTGAGCATCGCGCTTGGGTAGGCCCGGACGTAATCGATGCCATTCTCGGCAAACCAGTGCTGCACCTCGGCCAGGGTGTGACGGTGCTCCTCAGGATGCTGATACTGGTCTCGCAGCCATGCCTTGCGCCGTGCCGGCTCATTGTCTCGATCGCGCAGCACCGGATCGAAAGGGAAGAATCGGTATCCGGACAGCCGCGCAAGCAAGCGGCGGAGCCGGAACGGGATGCGCGCGAAAGCGTTGTAAAGTCCGAGGACGACCATTCCACCCGGTCGAACGAGCCGCGCGACGTGGGCGAAGGCTGCGCGCGGATCTGGAGTATGGTGCAGAACTCCTGAGGCGTACACCACATCAAACGAGCCCTCCCGTATGCCGGGACGGTGCAGGTCGGTCTCGATGAACAGTACCTGGGTGAGCCCGAATCGTCGCGCTGCCGCTGCGCCCAACCTTAGCGATGCCCGCGTGAGATCAGCGCCGATCACCACCCGATCCGCCCGGGCCAGATACAAGCTCATCTGCCCCGTGCCACACCCGATCTCTAAGATGCGTGCATCGCCGGGAATCGCCCGATCGATCAGGCATGCGAACTCACTTCGCTTTGCCCGGGCTCGCAACCAGCTGAGACTGTCGCGCGGCGGATAATTGGGGAACGGCGCCTGCTCGTAGAACGAGCGCACGACTTCGGTTTGCCTGTCGCCAGCTAGACGTAAGTTGGGGATGCCATCGGGTGCTTCGTAACGCACGGGGCAGTCACCACACGACCAATCCGCCGTGAGCTCACCCCCACACGCCGGGCATGCGAGTAACTCCAGAAAGGCGCGCACCGGTTACCAGATTGAATAGATAAACGGAGCCAATGCTTCGACAGTAGTTGCCACGATGAGCAGCAAGCCCGTTATGCACAGAAAAATGGCCAGCGGCGTGAGCCAGCGCTTTCCGGAATCGCTTTGCCATAACCCGTGTGCTAGCTGCGCCATCGATCCGAACGTGCTGCCGAATACGATGAGTCCGCGTTGTATCCTGCCACGCTTCTTAATCACGCAACCTCCTTCTCTGATTCCGATGCTGGTGTTTCTGCCATTGGCGAGGCGCGCTTCACGACCCGCGTCCGACCGGCGATCAGTACATCGATCCCGCAGCGCAGGAATGTCGAATACCCTTCAACCGCACGATTGACAATCGGTTCTCCGGCCAGATTAAACGATGTGTTGAGCAGCACTGGCATCCCGCTGCGCCTCCCGTACGCCTCCAACAGTGCGTATAGGCGAGGCGCCATCTGCTGCTCCAGTGCTTGCAGCCGAGCCGTTCCATCGACATGGGTGATGGCCGCGAGTCGCGATTGCCATTCGCGGCGCACCGGAAACACGCCCGACATGAAACGCGCCAGTCGCATTCCACCCGGAGGAACATCGAAATAACGAGCTGCCGCCTCGAGTGGCACCACGGGTGCGAACGGGCGGAAGGATTCCCGGTACTTGATCTCGCGGTTGAGCCGATCGCGCATATCGGTCGTATGAGGGGCCGCGAGGATACTGCGGTGACCGAGCGCGCGCGGCCCGAACTCAAGAGGGCCCTCCATCCACCCGACGATGCGACCGGCGGCCAAATCGCCAGCGGTCTGCTCTATGAGAGCGTCATCCTGGAGTTCCTCGATGCGCTGGCCATCCTCGCGGGCAAGTCGTGCCAGCTCAGAACCATCCACTGAAGGTCCCCAAAACGGGTGATCGGGTATGTCGCGGTCTGGATTTCCAAAGCAAATCCGATCGGCATACAGCGCCGCTCCCAGCGCGCACCCGGCGTCGCCCGGCGCGGGCGGGACGAATACACGCTCGAAACCTGACTCCGCGAGTAGACGTGCGTTGGCCACGCCATTCAAGGCCACGCCGCCTCCCAAGCACAGATCGGGCAAGCCGGTTTCTTCATGGAGCGCTCGCGCGATCCCTACCAGCGTGTCCTCCAGAACCCGCTGCACGCTGGCGGCGCAATCGGCGAAGCGCTGTCCTTCCGCATCGTCTAGGTCAATCGGTTCATAGGGATTGCGCGGCGGACCAAAGAGCTCGATGAAACGCGACGAATAGCAACGTTCCGCCGTGGTGTGAAATTCAAAATAGTCGAGGTCGAGCGCGAACGCGCCATCGGGTGTGCGGCGGATCAGCTTCCGGACCTGCTCAACCAGGGTTGGCTGTCCATAGCCAGCGAGGCCCATGACTTTGTACTCGTCCTCGTTCACCTTGAAGCCGAGGTATGCCGTGAACGTGGAATACAGCATTCCGAGGGAGTGCGGAAATCTGATTTCCCGCCATCGCCTGATTGTCGTCGCACCGTTTGCGAGCCGCTCGCCATCACCGACCGACAGTGTTGCCCACTCGCCCACCGCATCGGTGGTCAAGATCGCGGCGCGCCGCGTGGGCGCGGTTAGGAAGGCCGCGGCAGCGTGCGACTGATGGTGCTCGGTAAACAAGACTTTGCGTCCGGGCACGCCCAAGTGCGAAGAAATGATTCCACGCATCCACACTTTTTCGCCAAGCGAATTCTTCGTCGCATTGGGAAACGTTCGCCAAGACTGCGGAAAGGCGCGCAGAGCGCAGGTGAGTATGCGATCAAACTTCAACATCGGGCGTTCGTAAAAGACTACGGCGTCGAGCGCATCTGGCTCGATGCCTGCATGATCAAGACAGGCCTCAATCGCCAGCAGCGGAAAAGCGGCATCCCCCTTGTGGCGGGATAGCCGCTCCTCTTGGACAGCACAGACGGGGACGCCATCGATAACCAGGGCCGCAGCCGAGTCATGGTAGTGCGCCGAAATGCCAAGAATGTTCATCTCAATATTGCTTGTCGAGTGATCCACTGCTGTCCGGCGAGACCCGTGTCCAACCGGAGAGCTCCCTGCGCTCAGCACGCTTAGCCAGCCAGGCGAAGGGCGGTAGCAGGATGAAATATTGAATGGTTAGCAGAATGGACCCGAGGATTCCGGCAAGCGCAGTCGCCAGCCGCAAGTAGGTTTTCCAGAGTCGACTGAAACGCGCACGCCATAAATGACGCCGATGACGCTGCGGAGCGATTCGGGTGAGTTGCGTAAGTGTGTAGTTCATGTGAAACATTTCGTCGTGCAGAATCTCTTCGAAAATCGCACGGGTCGGCGGATCGTGCTGCATCACGTTGTGATAAACGGCGAAACGGCTGGCGGCCGCCTTTTCCGATAGATGAAGAAAAGCAAGCATGGTGTGATCCGACTCACCGTCAACCTGCAGATCATCAAGTCCGTGTCCACCCGGCGCAAGCCATTCACCTTGGAAACCCTGATTGGAGCGAGAGCGGACCATGCTCAAAAGTGCCGCCGCCCGGTCACGGAACAGAACACCGTGACGAAACTCGTCGATCGCATGCTCCAGGTAGAGGCGACGTAAGAGAGGATCTGAGGTGACTTCGGCTGCGCGCAAGATATCGCGCCCGCCATCGGTCTCGGTCTCGCCGAAACGGAGCAGCTTCTGAATACGACGTTCGGCATCGCCCCAAATCCAGCGGTGTACGGGAGTCAGCATCCGATCAAATGCTGTGGATCGCTCATGGGGCCGACCGGAGTCCATCCTAACAACAAATATATTTGGCGCAGAAGATCAGATGTGTCACTGAATTGTTAAATTCGTCGCCAGGCAACCTAATCAACTCCAGACTCGCCTCTAATGGAGGGATTGGCCAAGACGGCTGAGGTGGCTGCCATTTCCCTCCAACAAAATTACGTGACTTGGCGGGGATGATAAACAGGATACCTGCCGTGTTCCCTTCAGGTGCTCACAGCTATCCTGCGCTTTTGGTAAGAAAGTCGAGGTAACTATTGGCGAATGTGCCTCCTGGGTGTCGCGGGCAGCGGTTCGAATATCTCGTGGCACGGGTAACGACCGAGATCGCGTTCGTCTCTGTCGGAACCGCGCTCCTCGCGTGCGCGCTGGTCGCGAATCAACGGTTTCTGGACAGGCACTTCGTGCCCTCCTTTTTTTTGCCGCGCCATTGGTACGTGGTGCTGGAAACGTTCGGCCGACTGGCGATGGCCACCCTCGGCGCGTTGTTCGTGTTCGTTGCGCGGCCGCGCGCTGCAGGTTTCGCCGCACGAACGCCCGCGCGTGCGCTCCACATCGTCATCGCGGTGGTCTTGGCGCTGGGCACGAGCGAACTGGTGCTGCGCCATGTGCACCTCCGTCCAACTGAATGGCTGTCGCCCGATGACGAACCGCGGCGCCAGCCCGATCCACGACTGGGCTGGACCTGGGAGCCGGCCCGTACCGGGCGGAAGACCGTCGGCGGGCGCGTCATCGACTACACCATCGACCCGGCCGGATATCGCGTCAAACTTGTCGATGCACCTGTCGATCCCGAGCAGCCGACGATTTTGTTCACCGGAGAGTCGGTGATGTTCGGCGAGGGGCTCAGGTGGGAAGAGACCATCCCGGCGCAGGTCGGCGCAATGATGGGGATGCAGTCTGCGAATCTGGCCGTCCATGGCTATGGCAATGACCAGGCGTATCTGAGGCTTGAGACGGAGTTGCCCCATTTTCACCGACCGGTGGCTGTGGTCTCGCTTTTTATGACGGCACTTTTCGGCAGGAATCTCGATCAGGATCGACCGCATCTCGCCCCCGGTCTTGTTTGGCTGCCGGCCGAACAGCGCTCGCGGCTGGCATCTCTCACGAAGCTGATCGTGCCATACCGCGCCGACGCCACGGTCGAACGCGGCGTCGTAGTGACCCGTGAGGTGTTTCGCGCCACCAGTGAGCTGGCACGAGCGCATGGGGCGACGCCGCTCCTGGTCGTGCTGCAGTTTGGGAACGAGGAGGTGCCCGAGCAGGCTTTGCGTCGCCGAATTCTCGACGACGCACACTTGCCTTACGTCTTGGTCGAGATTGATTCGGAGTGGCGTCTGCCTTGGGACCGGCACCCCAACGCTCGCGCCGCCCACGCCATCGCCGTTGCGGTCGCGGCTGAGCTGCGAGAACGGCTCACCGTCGAAGGCTCGGTCAGTAATGGCTTGGGCTCTAATTTCGAGAAACGCTACTGATCGCGATCCAAGGCAGCGTTTCAGGAATCATTATGACGTATGGAACGAAATGGCTGATGATGCACGCTGTTCCGGCAAGCTTGACCCAAGAAACCATATACGGTTGGTGGCCTATGGCCGCAGGCATTTCGGTCATAGGAGCGCTCTCGCGAGCCATCTTCCCCGCATGGAAAGCAGTCAAGCAGGACGCGATTCAGGCGTTGTCCTAGGAATGAAACTTAGCGTTGGAGAAGCAGCAGATCGGCTTGGAAACCGTTCGCTGTTCACCGACGTCGGTTGCTTGACCAGCCCCAGTTTTCTGCGAACCGAAAGTTACGGAGACGAGCTTCAACAGTCCGGTTCAGCCGATTTAACGCGGGCGAGATGTTTCGTCACATTCGCCGACACAACGGCGTAAGGCGATGCAGCATGAAGTCTTGAATGCCAAAGAGAGCAACGGGCACTGAAGCCAGAAAACCGGCGGTCGGCACCCTTTGCGATTTCATTGAGGAAGCTGCCCCCGAGACGGGGCATTCCCTAAACTAATCTCGCTGGGTCACGGGTTGTAGGACAAAGAAATGCGTGCTATCGAAAACAAAAGAGTTACTGAGCTTCACCACCCGGCGCACCGAAATCCAGCCCGCGGTCTTCGTTGGCCTTGGTCGTCGCTGGAATATCAAGATCTGCCAGAGAAATCTTTTGCGTGCGCGGCGGCGCGAACACCCACAACATAGTACCCACGATGGCGTAGTTCTGGATTTCCTGCCTGTGCTGATCGTGGAATACCAGCACGGTAGACGGGGCGGGCGGGTCAGTTTGAGCATCCTCGCGCGGCTGCGGTTGCGGGTCCGACCGCACGTTCGAATCTGGATCTTCCTGACGGCGCTGCCTCTGCTCTTCGAGGCTCTGTAGATTCATCTGGTTAGCACGCTCGAGATCGTCCTCTTGATTTTGGTCGTAGGAGGAACTCGAATCCCACCACCCTGGCCATCCCCATCCCCAGCCGCAATTGAAACCGAAGCAGTTGCGGAGACCGAAGCGGAAGCGAGAATCATCACGATCGTGATCAAAGCGGTCGAACCGATTCCTCTGGAACCCTCTGTTGCGAAGGAAAGGATCGTGGCTGAACCCGCGTCTTCCAAAGCTCAAGTTACGGGGCCCTCGGTTCGGGAAACTCCGATTGGGGAAACCGGAGCTGCGGAATCTTGGGCTATGAAAGCTCGACCCTCCGCGCATCCCACCGTGTGAGGCAGCGCCGCTGACGTGTCCTCCAAAACCACCGCGGCCAGGGAGACCACCGTGACCGCCACGCTGAGCGAGGGCAGGCACTACTCCCGACGCGAAGACAAACGCCGCAACCAAAATTAGGCGACGCATGCCAACATCATAAATCCGCCAACAAGACGTGAAATGTAAAAAGCTTGTCACTTCGAGAGAATGGGGCACCTGCCACATGGCCTCCTCAGAATCTAACTAATTGAATGAAAACAAACTTACCGGGAGTGAGGTCACATGAGGGCATTCTCGACGGGCACATTGCTTGAGTACAGCCGAGTGATGATGGCCGCCGCGGAGCCATCCTGGCAGCCTCGCGGGGTTTCGCGTGAGCGCGCGATGGCCACGGAGATCGTCATGAAGTACGCCCGGGTGCCCCTCGATATGTTCAAGTTGTGGCCGGACAAGTCTTACTTCTTTTCATCTTCCGGGCGCTGCGTGATCGCCTATCGAGTGGCGAGCAAAGTTGCGATCGCCTTGGGAGACCCGGTCGGAGGAGACGCAGAGATCGAGTCGACCACGCGCCAGTTTCTCCAGTGGTGCCGGCGAAGTGGATGGAGCGTCGCTTTCTACCAGACACTCCCCGACTTTGTGCCACTGTATCGGAACTTGCGACTGAAGAAGGTGAAAATCGGCGAGGACGCACTCGTCGACCTGGTAGATTTCTCGCTCGAGGGCAAGTCAAAGCGCGAACTTCGTTCCAAGGTTCACCGGTGCGAGAAGATGGGCATACGCATGCTCGAGTATCAACCTCCCGTACCAGACGACGTCATTGCGCAGTTGAAGATCGTGTCGGACGAATGGCTGGGGATTCCCGGCCGTCGGGAGCGCAGTTTCACAGTTGGCCATTTCAACTCCGATTACATGCGCTCCAAGCCGGTGCTGACGGTGGTGGATCCCGTTGGAACGGTGCTTGCCTTCATCAACCTCATTGCTGTCGATAACGTTGTAATCACCGGAGACCTGATGCGGCGGCGCGCCCACGCTCCGAACGGCATTATGGATTACCTCTTCATCCAGCTCTTCCAGTATGCGAAACAAAGAGGTTTTGCGCGAGTAAGCCTCGGGATGGCGCCGATGACCGGTTTTCAAGAGTACGAAGAGGCCACATCAGAAGAGCGCGCAATCCATTGGTTGTTGCAAAAATTCAATTTTCTGTTCAGCTTCCGCGGCTTATACCACTACAAGGCAAAATTCGCTACGTCGTGGGAGTCGCGGTATCTGATCTATGGAAACTTCATGCAACTGCCGCGCACTGCCCTGGCGCTGGGATGCGTATCGGAATTTAGGAAGGGAACGGAAGACAAGTGTGGAACCGGTGACGAGCACCTGCCTACGGAAGGCAAATGATGTCATCTGCCAAGTTGCCCGCACTGGCTACGATTATTCTGGCGCTCGGCGCAACACTCTGCGCTCAGGACGCGAAGGCAGGGAAGAATACCGTGACCATCCGCGGTCAGCCGCAGACGGTTTATTTCTATCCCGCTGAGGGCAGTAGACGATATCGCAAGATCCTGTTTGCCCCGGGCGATCGCGGCTGCCAGGGGTTTGCCGTCACGATCTCGCAGGAACTGGCGAAGGCGGGCTACGACACGTATTGCTTCGATACGCGCCGTTATCTTGAAAGCTTTACCGGACCTGAGGTATTGAACACGGCGGAGATCGCTTCTGACTTTTACCAAGTGGCGCGGTGGATCGAGCAGGAGGGAGGGAAACGCATTCTCCTGATGGGCTGGTCGGAGGGCGCTGGTCTCGCCCTGGCGGCTGCAGCAGATGGCAAGAATCAAGCGATATTTGAGGGATTGGCCGCCATCGGTGCGCCCATGGAAAACATATTGGCCTGGCATTGGAAAGATATCGGCGCAACGATGACTAAGAAGGTGCCTCACGAGCCCACTTTCAAAAGCGTGGAATTCATGAGCAAGGTCTCCCCCCTCCCATTATTGATAATTGCTTCGGCATCGGATGAGTACGTCACTCCCGAAGAAACGCGCACTCTTTTCTCTGCAGCTCGTGAACCTAAGCGCCTCGTTTTAATCGAGGCTCGAGACCACAAATACAGCGGCAAACTCGACGGTTTCTTCCGCGCTCTTCAAGAGGGCTTAAATTGGATCGACCAGCAGCCCCATTGACCTCTTGTGTCACACAAGTGGCACGACAGGATGCACGACCTTCGTGCTGGAAGCGCGCACTTGGATACTGTTTCGCCCTAGCTTGCCTGGTATGGGTATTTCATGACATCCAGTTGCGACCATTACTAGCCAACATTACTGTCCACTACTGGCGGTTTGTTGCCATCGCGGTCACGTTTGACATCGTGACCTATCTCTTACAGGGAATGAGATGGAGTCTGCTGCTGGCTTCTGTCGGGCGCCTGAGTAGCATGCGCGCGACGCGGGCGATTTACGCTGGATTGTTTGTCAACGAACTTGTGCCGCTACGTTTCGGCGAGGTGGTTCGCGCTTTCTTGGTTTCGCGCTGGCTCTCAGTGCAATTCGTCTCTGTCCTTCCGTCGATGATAGTGGAACGTTTTCTTGACGGACTTTGGCTGGCCGCTGGCATCGCGCTCGCTGCCACCTTTGTACCTCTACCAAGACAACTCATCAGAGCGGGAGACGCTCTCGGTGGAATCGTTGTTCTCGCAACCTTTCTCTTCTTGTGGGTGGTTCTCCGGAAAGCAAAGAACCTGGAGCCAAAGAAGGGGCGAGATGCATCCGGCTTCGCGCGTTTCGCTTCGCAATGTATGCGCGGACTGCGCGATGTAGGAGCCTCACACCGGATGTACCTGGCTGCTCTCCTTTCGGCTGGCATGCTTGGTTGCCAGATCCTCGCGCTGTGGTTCATCATGCTGGCCTGCCAGATCGGGTTACCGCTTTGGACCAGTGCCGTCGCCTTGCTGATCCTGCGCCTTGGCACGACAGTGCCAAACGCTCCCGCAAACGTTGGCAGCTTCCAGTTCTTCAGTGTCCTGGCTCTCCGTCTGTTTGGTGTCGAAAAGACGGTTGCGGTCGGCTTTTCGATCGTTTACTTCATTGCTTTAACCATCCCGCTGTGGATTCTTGGACTGCTTGCCATCGCTGGTACTGGCCTGAGCCTCGCCACCATGCGATGGAGGCTGCCACCATCTCGGGGTTTCAGCAGGTTGCTAACGTAACTGCAATCGCAAAGCTGATAGGAATCTTCTACGGAAGCATCGAAGCCTTTTGAGCAAGCACAATCATTTGACTAGCCGGAGTATAAAAACAAAAAACGAAGGAGGTGATATTCGCGTAACCATCCGCAAGATTGTCAGTAAAACCGGCAAATGAAGACGGGGTCCTTGGGTGACGACAAAATGGCTTTTTCACGAAAGCCTGGCGCCCTGTGTCAGGGCGGCATATTGGTCATCGTGTTCGGTCCGGATCGCCGCTTGGGGAGGCTTTGGTTTGCGAAAAGATCTGAAGAGCCGGGAGCAGGTCTGACGCCGGACAACAAGCGTTCCTCCGCTGGGCGCCGAGCGAACCCGCACTTCCTGCAAGCCGACCCCTATTTCGAATCAGCCAACGATCCAAAAGCTCAGGACAAACAAATACTCCCATTCCAGCCGTGCAAGCTCGATTTCTTCGTCTTGGTCGTAGTAAGTCAGGTAGCTATAACTAACCAGACCCGCGAACCGGCGGACCGCCCACCTTGGTACTTTGTAAGGTTCGGCACTTCTGCGGGTAACTCCAATCGCAGGGGAACAACCTCCGTTTACCTACTCCTTAATGACTATGCGACTACTTATCAAGTGGAACGCACCGAGGTCGCGTCCGACGAATGGTCTCTGACGCGGGTTTAAGAGCGGAGGAATTCGGTCAGAATGAGCAGTTTTGATCGGTTGAATGGCTACCTGAATGCTAAAGTCGAAACAGAAGAGTGTCGAATACCAGGTGATCATTGGGACATACAGCATACGTTTGTGATTTGCGATCTATCCCTCATATCGTTACTTGCCGCTACTAAATCGGAACATTGACCAAGGAAGTTTCCATGGCTGAAGCGGCGGGACAAATTGGGTCTACCCGGAAGGCTGACAATCTCTCTCTGGAGGCGCTAGCGGAAAGCGAACAGCGATTCAGAGCCCTAGTGGAATCGCTACCCGAGGCGATTCTGGTTCACAGCGAGAACAAGATAGTTTTTATCAATCCCTTCTGCATGCGCTTGCTGGTTGCGGAACGGCCGGAGCAAATCCTCGGGAGAGACATTATAGAGTTTATCGATCCCGTCTATCTGCCAACCATAAAAAGCCGCATCGAGGAATGCTACGCGACTGGTGCGGCGTCTCCACCCACGGAGTCCATTCTGATCGCCTGTGATGGGTCTTCGGTGGATGTTGAAGCGGTTGCGATCCCAATCTGTTGGAACGGAGGACCGGCGATCGAAGTGGTTGCCCGCGACATCGGGGCACGGAAGCGGGCGGAGAAAGCCGCTCAAGATTGGCAAAAACGGCTGGAACTGGCCCAGAGGGCCGGCCTTCGCATTGGGTTGTGGGACTGGGACGCGGAGGCGAACACGGTGGTTTGGTCGGACGAGACCTATCGCCAGTTCGGATATACGCGGGATACATTTTCGGGCCGGGTTGAGGATGCTATTACGAGGATCCACCCGGAAGACCGGGCTCGAATCGAAAATGCGATCCGAGAGGTGATCTCGGGGGGTTCCGAGTACGCCGAGCAGTATCGGTTGATGTGGCCGGATGGGACCACGCGCTGGATTGAGGCGCACGGCGTGCTGGTGAGTAATGGGTCCGCTCATATGCTCGGCATAGGAGTGGACATTACGGACCTAAAAATAAGTGAGCAGTCTCTGCAGGAGAGCGAAGAGAAATATCGGTTGCTGTTGAACTCAACCGCAGAAGCAATCTATGGCCTTGACTTAGAGGGGAATTGCACGTTCTGTAACCCTGCTTGCATGAGCGCGCTTGGCTATAAAGATCCCACAGAGGTGCTCGGAAGGGACATGCATGATGTTATGCACCATACCCGTGCGGATGGGACCCTGTATCCGAAACACGAATGCGAAATCTTTCGCTGCGTCCGCGAGGGTAAGGCCAGTTACGTTACTGATGAGGTGCTGTGGCGCGCCGACGGGACGAGCTTCGCGGCCGAATATTGGTCGTATCCGATGCGCAAGGACGGCGAACTTATCGGTGCGGTGGTCAGCTTTCTCGATATATCGGACCGCAAGCGGGGCGAACGCGAGCTAAGGCAGTCAGAGGAGAGGTACCGACATCTGTTCGAGAACGCGACCTACGGCATTTTCCAGTCGCAACCGGACGGAGTTTTGTTGGATGCGAACCCAGCACTGGTCGCCATGTTGGGTTACAGCTCCAGAGAGGAATTGCTGAAGCTGAATTTGGGTCTGGACGTTTACGAGGATCCGGCGGACCGGAAATCGATTCTTGGCAGTTACGGACCGAGCGGTCGAGTCAACGGTCGCGAACTCAACTGGAAACGCAAAGACGGCAAGATTATCGCGGTTCGAACGAGCGGAGGAGTGGTCGCTGGAGAGAATGGGTGGCCCAATCACTATGACGTGATCGTCGAAGATATTACGGAACGTCGCAGCCTGGAGGCGCAATTCCGGCAGTCGCAAAAGATGGAGGTTGTGGGCTTGCTGGCGGGAGGAATCTCGCACGACTTCAACAACCTTTTGAGCATCATCCTCGGAAACTCTGAGCTACTTCTCGAGACGAATCAAACCGCAGCTCAACAGCACTACGGGGAGCAAATCGTAAAGGCGACTCACCGCGCGGCGCAATTGACGCGGCAGTTGCTGGCTTTCAGCCGTAAGGAAATCGTCTATCCTGCGATTTTGGATCTGAATACGGTTGTCCATGATGTGGGGCAGATGCTGCAACGCCTCATTGGCGAGGACGTGCAGATTGTGAAAGATCTGGAGACCAGCCTGGCGTCCATCAAGGCGGATCGCGGGCAAGTTGAGCAGATCCTCATGAACCTGGCCACCAATGCCCGGGATGCGATGCCGAACGGTGGTACGTTTACGATTCGAACTGAGAATACTGAGCTGGGGCCAGACGATGTGGCGCGCTTTCCCTACGTCAAGATAGGACGATACGTTCGCCTGTCGGTGAAGGACACTGGAATAGGCATGACCAATGCCATACGAAGCCGAGTTTTTGAGCCTTTCTTCACCACCAAGGTGGAGGGGCGAGGCACAGGGCTGGGACTGGCAACCATCTACGGAATCGTTAAGCAGAGCGCGGGATACATCTGGGTGTCGAGCGCACCGGGTGCTGGAGCTAGTTTCGATATCTATCTACCGCAGGTGAATGAAAAAGCCCCACGACTGGTGACCTCGCCGGAAATGCGACGCGAGTATCCGGGAGGCACAGAAACGATTCTCCTGTTAGAAGACGAGGAGGCTGTGCGGCAAGTGACGTGCGAGACCCTTACAGTCAGCGGATACCATGTACTGCAAGCCGGGCGCGGTGACCATGCTATTCAGCTGGCTGAGCAGTACAAGGGATCTGTCCCTTTAATCGTCAGCGATGTAGTGATGCCCGATATGAACGGAGCTTCCATCGTGGCGAAGGTGCAGGCATTTCATCCCGAAGCGAAGGTCTTGTACGTTTCGGGATACGCGGAGGTTCCTGTGGCTCAGCGCCTGATTGCAGAAGGAACCATCCCGATGCAGAAGCCGGTATCGCGGCGCGACCTTCTGAGAAAAGTGGATGAGATGCTCCATGGACCCGCCGAATCCAGCAACGGTCCCTGCTCTTGATTGGCCAGAAAGACCTAGGGCTGAACGTTTGTGACACCTTCTTCGCCGGGCTTCGGGAAATGCTTGTCGTACCAGGCAATCGAGCGGTCGATGGCGTCGATCTGATGTTTGGTCTCGGATAGGCCGTGTCCTTCGCGAGGATAGCGAAGGAAAACCGTCTCGACGCCGAGATCTTTGAGAGCAATGAAGAGTTGCTCGGCTTCGGCGATGGGAACATCGTTGTCGTTTTCGCCGTGAATGATGAGCGTGGGAGTATGGGCGGCGGCGATGTGCTTGATGGCGGAGCGTTCCCATGCGACGTCCATCAAGTTTCCCTGATGCAGGAATTGTCCGAACTCCATTTCCTCGTATTGGTTGTAGTAGGTCATGTAGTTGTAGCTAACTAGATTCGCGATACCCGCGGTGGGAATCGCGGCCTTGAATTGGTTTGTCTGGGTGATGAGCCAATCGGTGAGCTGGCCGCCGTAGCTGACGCCCTCGATGCCGAGGCGGTCGCGATCGATCCATAGATAGCGGCGCACGGCCGCGCTGACGGCATAGAGAACGTCCTGGCCTTCGTTGCCGTCCTGATCGCCGAAGACAGCGTCGGAAAACTTCTGGCCGTAGCTTGTGGAGCCGCGATAGTTCACGTTGAGCACGGCATAACCGTGGGCGGCGTAGACCTGATTCTTGAAGGAGAAGGCTGGACCGTTGGCTCCGTGTGGTCCGCCGTGGATGACCACGATCAGGGGGTGCTTGGAGGTGGCGGTCATACCAATCGGCTTGGTGAGAAACGCTTCCACGTCGAAGCGGTTGTCGTTGCTGACGAAGGTGAAGGATTCGACCTCGGCGATGGACTTTCCGGGGAGAAGCTCCTGATTAAGGTCGGTGAGCTTGCGCGGTGCGGCGGCGCTTGATTTTAGGAAGAGCTCAGAGGCGTCACGCGCCGTGGCGAAAGAGTAAGCAACTGCCCGGTTCTTCCCGACCGACCATCCTCCAATGCCGCCGGGCTCGTTCACGATGTATTCGGGCTGGCCGCCAGCGATGGGAAGGCGCACGAGATGATTGCTGCCGCGCTCCTGCACGGTGAAATACACGGCGCTGCCATCGGGCGCCCACTGCGGCGTGCCCTGGCGATTGTCGATGGCGCTGCCGATCTCGCGGCGATTGCTGCCGTCGGCGTTCATGATCCAGACGTGAGAGTCTTCCATGGTGGTTTCGCGGTCAGTGAGGCCACGGTGCGTGCCACGGTAGACGATGAACTTGCCGTCGGGCGACCAGAGGGGATCGTATTCGTTGGATTCGGTGGCGGTGAGGCGGTGAATGCTGTTGTCGGAGAGTTGTAAGGTGAACAGATCGTAGTTGAAGAACTCATCTTGATTCGGCTCACGGTTGGAAGCGAAGACAAGTTGCTTGCCGTCGGGCGACCAATCGATGGAATGCTCGTCGAAGTTTCCCTGAGTGAGTTGGCGGACCTGCTTGGAGCGGACGTCGACGACAAAAATGTGCAGGCGCTGATTGTCGTTGAAGCGCGTGGAGCCTTCACCGGCGTCGGGCTTGTAGAGATAACGTGTGATGACCATGGGGTCACCCTTGGCTTCTTCGGCGCCCTCGCCCGGTGTGGAACTGATGAATGCGATTTGTTTTGCGTCAGGCGACCACGTGAAATCTTTTCCTGTGCCGGGCAATGGGGAATTTGTTCCGGCCAAGGGCACGAGGAAGGTTGCTTCGCTGCCATCGGGATGCGCGATCATCAGGCCTTGCTTGTCACCATCCGAGCCGGTGAATGCAATCCACTTGCTGTCGATAGACCAGAGCGGGTTGCCAGCGGGCTTGTCACCTCCGAGGCGGACGATCCTGCCTGAGTTCACCTCCATCACCCAGAGTTGGCCGTAAGGGCGACCGGGGCGATCCCGCATGGTGATCGTGTAGGCGATGGAGTGGGCGTCGGGCGAGAGAGCCACGCTGCCGATCGAGCGCAGGCGAGAGAGGTCGCTGCTGGTGAGGACTTGAGCGTGGGCGGTGGTGGTTAAAAGAACTGCACAGAATGACGACACGGCAATGCAGCGAATCAGGGTCGAGCGAGGACGCATGGAGTTCCCCAAGTTCCGAGTGTGGGATGAATCGGCACGGACATACTAGGCCCATGGCCCGGCATGGTCAATGCGCCGGACATGCGCGCCGGACATGCGCCGGACCGTGGCGCACGGGCTGGATGATTTTGGAGCAAGCGTTTTGGGGAATTGCGGGTTCGGGATCCTGAAGCATAATGGTTGCGGCTAGGGGGAGATGCCGCCTCCTTTTGCGCACTTAGGAATGTGGTCGCTCCAGAATTGTGGCCCCGAATGGTTTGCCGAGGGTGCTGGAAGTTGGCGGGGCCTAGGGTCGAAGAATCATCGTGCAGGGATCCAGCCGGCGTTCCATAATATCCGCATGACAGTCCGTCGGTTGAAGACCTACACCGGAGCCCAGGGGTACGTTTACCAGTATTATTTCGTGGGCGAGCGTCCCGCGCTGCCCGACGATCCAGAAGCTCCTGCAACCGAATTTGTCTTTGACGTCACCTCGGATAGGAAGCTGATCTATGCGGTGAGCGTCTTCTTTCCTGAGAGCACCCTTACCGCCTGGTGCAAGGCGCATGGACGTCCGCTGAAGGATGCGGAACAGTATGCGGCGGCCAAGATACGCTTGTTCCGGGCCTTCGATGAACTGGAAGATGTGAAGGCTCAGGGACGGCGCCTGAGTATTGACACCTCGCTACTGGAGGAAGCGCTCTCGAGTCTGGGCGTGGAGTAGAAGTCGTCTCACGGTGCTCGGCCACCGGAGAGTCCGTCCGGGCCTAAAGCCCGCACTTTTCTGGGTGTCTGGCGGCACGACTGAAGCCGTGCCCTTCCGCAGCGGTTACTTTTTACAGATGCTTAGCGCCCTTTCACAAATATCCATAAGATCTTCGAGCGGTACGCGCTTTATGGCTGCGTTTTGTCGGCGATCTGCTTCTGTGTCAACTGCTTCTCTTGGGCTCGCTTGACGAGCTTCTTCAGTTTCCCTTCGATCGAGGCATCGCCAATGTGCTCGTCCTGCAGAACGCCATCGGCATCGATGGTGAAGGTGTGTGGAATGGCCTGGATGTTAAACGATTTCGCGACCGGCCCGGTGAAGCCGTGGTCGAGATACTGCGGCCAACTCATTTCATTCTTTGCAATAAAGTCTTTCCACTTCTGCTCGTCGGTGTCGACGCTAACGCTTAGCACGATTAACGGCTGTCCTTCGAATTTCTTCGAGATCTCACGCACGTGGGGCAAAGCCGCCCGACACGGCCCGCACCACGTAGCCCAGAAGTCGATCAACACGACCTTACCTTGCAAATCGTCGAGTGAAATACGCTCGCCTTCTACCGTGGTGATTTCAAATGGCGGCGCCATCACGGCGCGCGCCAGTTCGGGTTGGCTGATGTAGAGCAATGCGCGCTGGCGGTCGGGACCGTCCGACGCCTTCATCTTCACGAACTGCTCAAACCTGGCCTTCGCCGCATCGTCCTGCCTGAGATGGGCAAGTGCTCGGCCATCGGCAAAAACGGCATTGGGAAAATTTGCAGCTGCCGCCAGGGCCTTCGTCATCTCCTCGTGTGCGCGGGTGACGATTTCGTCTTTGTGTTTGTCCAATCCTTCGTAAAGCAGCACCATCCCGAAGTCATAGTGTGCGAGCGCCACTTCTTTCGGCCCCTGCGCTTCGGCTATGATTTCCTCTCCGGCAGTGGCAGCGGACTTCCAGTCGCGCAGTTCCATCCCGTACTGGATAACCTTCCTCTGGCATGGCATGCAACGGCCGCCGTCCTGCTTATCCGCCTTCTTGAAACCCTCCAGGGCAGCTTCAGTTCGGCGTTGGTGCAGATACTCAAAGGCCTCCCTATATGCCTTCTTGGCCTTTTCGCTGGTGGGACCGTCTTCTGCCTTCTCCTGCCCGAACGCCGGCAAGACGAGGCACGCCAGTGCCAGCACGATCGCACGCTTCATATATACCTCCGACTGCGACGTAGACCCAGAGCCCCAAGAAGGTATCACGAGTTGGTGGTTTGCGAAATGATCATAACCTTCCCACGTAAGGTCGGAACCGTTATCCGAATCGAGACTGGAACGGGGCGCACGAACGAAGGGGTGACGAAGCGTGCGCACCTGGATTTACAATCACCGTGTCATGAAGAACTTCCTGGTTCTGTTGATCGTCGTGGTTGGCTGTTTAATCGGCTGTAACAAGTCGGCGGGTCCGGTCGCGGCCAGCGGCTCCGATGCTTCGTCGCAGCACTCAACTGATGCGGTGCAGCAGAAGTTGCAGGAGTACTCGGGAGCAGCCGCCACCGATTGCGGACGGCTGGATGTGCATGCCACCGCAGACCAGTCCAAGACCGCAGCCGATTGCGCAACGCAGGCGAGCCAGAGCAAACATCCGTTCTACGTCGCCTACGATATGCCCGGCATGGCCATCGGTGTCGCGGGCAATTCTGACGGCAAACTGTTCAACGTGCAGTCGCAAGGGTCGGGAGCGGCGGCAACTTTGACCAGCGGCGATTGCCCGTCTCAGCTGCGAGTAGCCTCGAGCGGACGCGTCACCTGCTTCGCGCCCGGCGACATGGGATCGATGGGCGCCGGCCATACCGCCGGGGCTGTACCGCCCGGCATGGCCAATCCTCATGCGGCGGGCGCTGCGAATCCGCACGGCACATCCTCCACGTCGCCGGGCAGTAAGCCGCAATAACCCGGCCACCGGCGAAATCGTCGACAGGGTCCGGGAGATATGCTGCGGAAGGCATCGACCTGAGTCGCAGTTCGGCCCGGGGGCGGCGAACGGACTTCCGAAGAAAGGCGCGGAATGCGCGGGGCAAGGCGCCCCCGCTACAGCCATGGGCCGCAGGCGCTAGTTTGGGGTGCGCGACCTTCCCGTTCCTGCAATCGTCTGTGATCCTAATCACAGCCTTAAGTGACCCCGTTTGTTTGCCTTGCACCCTCAGCGCCATAGAAAATAAAGTCCGGTATTGGAGGAACAAGGTTCGGACCCTGGATTTGGGGTAAACTCAAGGGATTCCGGGACTTATAAGGCCTATGTCTCTGCTTTGGTTGCGCTTCGCACTGGCTTGCTACTTTATCGGACTGGTCTACGCCTTTGTGGCGCTGACGCGCACCAGCGATCTGTTCAGCCGAATCGCTCTGCACGCGGCCAGCCTGGGCATGGTCTTCCACTTCGTCTCGCTGACCGAGCTTTTTCTTTCGGGCCAAGTCGTGTGGGCGTCGGTGCACAACGGGGAATCGCTGCTGGCTTTTCTGTCGATGAGTTTCTTCATGCTCATCTATGCGATTTACCAGACGACTTCCCCTGGCGTGGTTGTATTCCCCGTGGTGTTTTTCCTCACCTTCATCGCGGCCGTTGATCAGCAGCCGGTGTTGCTCACCCAGTTCGTCTCTCATAAGGGATGGCTGGCGGCGCACATTTTTCTGATTTTCATCGGATACGCGGCGCTGCTGGTGAGCTTTGGCGCCAGCCTGCTTTATCTTCTGCAGGAACGGCGACTAAAGGCCAAGAAGGCCTCGAGCCTGATCTCGTTCCTGCCCGCGCTCGAAGTGATCGACCAGATCGGCTACCGTTCGCTGCTGCTGGGTTTTCCATTCATGACGCTGGGGCTGCTGACCGGGTCCGTGGTGGCCATCTCGACTTACGGGCACCTTGATTTTCTGGACCCGAAGATTCTGCTGTCGGTGCTGATGTGGGCCGTTTACATGGTCATGGTGTTTACGCGATGGAATTCCGGATGGCGCGGACGCCGTGCAGCATTCCTTGCGACTTTCGCGTTCGTGGCCGCGCTGGCGGCGTGGGCGGCGAACTACTTCTCAACCATCCACAGGTTCGCAGCCTCATGAGATTCCAGCTCATTGGCGTGAATCACAAGAGCGCGCCGCTTGAACTGCGCGAGCGCCTAGCGATCCCTGAATCGCGCCTGCCCGACACTTGCCGGGATCTCAACGCCTATCCCGGGATCGAAGAGGGCATGGTCATCTCCACCTGCAATCGCGTGGAGATCGTGACGCACACCACCAACGGAGCCGCCGATCTGCGCGGATTTCTGCACCATTACTTTCATCTGGAAGCGGAAGAGCTAGACCCGCATCTTTACGAATTTCGCGGGAAAGAGGCGGTCCGGCATCTATTCCGCGTCGCTTCCAGCCTCGATTCGATGGTGGTCGGCGAAGCCCAGATTCTTGGCCAGGTTAAGGAAGCCTATGCCACGGCCCGTGCGATTGGCGCTGTGCGCGGACAACTCGACCAGCTCTTTAGCCGCGCGTTTGCCGTAGCGAAGCGGGTGCGAAGCGAGACAGCGGTGGGATCTTCGTCGGTCTCAATCGCGTCGGTCGCGGTCGAGCTGGCCAAGAAGATTTTCGGATCGCTGGAAGGCAAGACGGTTTTTGTCGTGGGCGCCGGAAAAATGAGCGAACTCGCTGCCCGCCACTTGATGGCCCACGGCTGCACTTCCATCTTCGTGGCCAATCGGACGTATGAGCGGGCCATCGGATTGGCGCAGAAGTTCAACGGGCAAGCCATCAAGTTCGACGACCTGTATAACACCTGCGATCGCGCCGACATCGTCATCACTTCGACCGGCGCGCCACACGCCATCTTCCGCCGCGAACATGGAGAGCAGTTCCTGTCGCGCCGCAAGAACCGGCCGATGTTCTTCATCGATATCGCTGTGCCGCGCGACGTTTCGCCCGAGATGGGGAAGCTCGATGGCATCTTCACCTACGACATTGATGATCTGCAGCAGGCCGTGTCGAGCCACGTCGCGGACCGCCGCAAGGAAGCTGAACTCGCGGAAGCCATTATTACCAGCGAAGTCGAGCGCTTTGAGGCTCGGCTCCATACGCTGGACGTAGTGCCGACGATCGTCTCATTACAGGATCATCTGGAAACGATTCGCCAGGCGGAAATCGACCGCGTCCGCAGCAGGCTTGGCCACCTGACGCCGGAGCAGGAAATCGCCGTGGAGGCGCTGACCCGCGGCATCATCAATAAAGTTATGCACACGCCGATTACCACGCTGAAGACGGCGGCGAAAGAATCCGAGGCAACGACTGTGGTCGATGTGGTCCGGCGGCTGTTTAACCTAAACGACAAAGAGGCTGCGGATCCACACAAAAAAGACGAAGTGGAGACGCGCCGCTGATGGCCGCTCTGCGCATCGGCTCCCGCGGCTCGCAGCTCGCCCTCTGGCAGGCGAACCACATTTCCGCGCTGTTGCGCGGCCGCGGCCACCAAGTCGAGATTGAAATCATCCACACCACTGGCGACAAGATCACCGACGTCGCGTTGGCGATGGTCGGCACCAAGGGGATGTTCACCAAAGAAATTGAAGAGGCACTCGCCGCCGGACGCGTCGATCTCGCCGTCCATTCGCTGAAAGACCTGCCCACGGAACTTTCGCCGGGATTCGAAATCGCCGCGATTACGGAAAGACAGGATCCGCGCGACGCCTTCTGTTCCCGGCACTATGCGCGATTTCAGGATTTGCCACAGGGGGCGCGAGTCGGCACGTCCAGCCTGCGCCGTCAGGCACAATTGAAGGCCGTTCGGCCTGATCTGGACATTCATCCTCTGCGCGGCAACGTGGACACGCGCCTGCGCAAACTCGAACAGGGAGAATACGACGCCATCATTCTGGCTTCGGCTGGGCTGAAGCGCTTGGGAAAGACGGAATTGGTAAAGCAGATCATTCCCGCGGATATCATGTGCCCGGCGGCGGGCCAGGGAGCGCTGGGGATCGAGATTCGTGAGGGCGATGTCGCCACTGGCCAGCATCTGGAATTTTTGAACAACCCCGCGGCTCGTGCCGCTACTACCTGCGAGCGTGCCTTGCTCAACCGCCTTGGCGGAGGCTGCCAGGTTCCCATCGGCGCATTTGCGGAAATGCGGAACGGTAAACTGCATCTGGAGTCGATCGTCGCCGATCCCGACGGCTCCAAACTCCTGCGAGACTCGCGCGACGGTAATGATCCCGAAAGGCTCGGGAACGACGCGGGGGCGGCGTTGCTCAGTCGCGGCGGAGACAAGATCCTGGAATCTGTCTACGGCCGTGGGATGGCGGTACTACCGCAGCCGTAATCGGTAGACCATGAGCCGGAACGTTCTCCTTCAACTTCTGGGCGGCACCAAGGGATCACCCGCGCTCCGCCGCTGGATCAGCCTTTGGCCGCCATTGCTGGGCGCGGGCATTCGCGTGAAACACATCGCGGCGGACATGAAGGCCGCTGACATTGAAATGAAGCTACGTTTCTGGAATGCCAACCATGGGGGCACGCATTTTGGGGGCTCGCTCTTTGCTATGACAGACCCTTTCTATATGCTCATGGTGATGGCAAACCTGGGATGGAACCACATCGTCTGGGATAAAGCGGCAAGCATCCGTTACCGCAAGCCGGGGCGCGGAGTGGTTCGCGCCGAATTTCGCCTGACTGACGCGCAACTTGACGACATTCGTGAGAAGCTGAATACCCTGCCCAACTATGAGCCTGTGTTTTCCGTGGACGTGAAAGACGAGCAGGGAAACGTGATTGCGGAGGTGGGAGAAAGTGCTTCACGTACCAAAGCAGCCGGAAGTTGCGGCGAGCGGTAGTCGCGGAACAGAATAACGTGTATATCCCCGAACACTTCCGCGTGCGTGACCATGCTGACGCGATCCGATTCATGCAGGCGAATTCGTTCGCCATCCTGGTCTCGTCAACGGACGAGGGTCCGTTCGCCACCCACCTGCCACTCGTGGTCCGAGAAGCAGGAGAGCGCGTCACCATTCGCGGCCACGTCGCCAAAGCCAACCCGCACTGGGGTTATCTTGAGAAGCAGTCGAATTGCCTGACGATCTTCCACGGGCCCCACGCCTATATTTCCCCCGCGAATTACACAACGCGGGAGGTGGTTCCAACGTGGAACTACGGGGCGGTACACGTGTACGGGAAGGCACGCGTATTCTCGGCGCCCGAAGAATTGCTGGGCGTACTTCACGAACTCATCCCGATGTTCGAGCCAGCCTACGCCGAGCAGTGGGCCAGCCTTGGCGAGGCGTACCGCGAGGGCATGCTAAGAAATATTATCGGCTTCGAAATTGCAGTCACCAAGATCGAGGCTAAGTTCAAGTTGAGCCAGAACCGCTCTCGCCAGGAACAGGAAAACATAATCGGATCGCTAAGTGCCGCGGCTGATACGACAGTTTCGGATGTAAGTCAACTCATGCAAGAACAGTGTTTGGGCATCACCGCAAGACGAGAAAACGGAGATAAGGCGGGGAAAAAGAAATGAACGCCGCATCCGCCGATCGGGTTCGGAGCGGTTCGTTGTCCGGGGTGCGAGTCCTGGTCGGGCGCGCCAGGCACCAGGCTGGTGCTCTCTCGAGCGAACTGCGCAGGCGCGGGGCGGAGGTGATCGAAATCCCTTTCATCGAGATTCGCAAACCCAGATCGTTCAAGCCTCTCGACTTGGCGCTGAAGAATCTCGGCAATTATGACTGGCTGATTCTGACCAGCGTGAACGGCGTTGAGGCAATGTGGGAAAGGATGCAAAAGACGCGAGTCAGGCACGATTTTCGTCGCGGCAGACAGAATTCGAAGTCAGGCTTGGCGGTATCCACTCAAAGTCCGTTATTGCGCACAGCGGCGATCGGACCGGCCACCAAGAAGGCGATCGAGCAGCGTGGAGCCAAAGTCGACGTTGTTCCTAAAGAATATGTGGCGGAATCCGTCGTGCGCAGTTTGAAAAACAAAGTGAAAGGGAAACGTGTTCTGTTGGTGCGCGCCAAGGTGGCGCGTGACCTCATTCCTCGAGAGCTACGCAGGGCGGGAGCCCATGTTGACGTGGTCGAAGCGTACCAAACGGTTGTCCCGCAAAGTTCGCGACGCCGATTGCAGTCTGTGCTCAAAGATCAGAAGCGGCGGCCGCATGTAGTTACGTTCACCAGTTCCTCGACCGTGAAGAATTTCGTGGACCTGATAAGCTCGCCGGCCGCATCGACGCTGGTTTCCACAGTTCGCGGGCGCGGGCGCCCGCGCCACGCAAACCTCAACGACATCCAGCTCGCGTCGATCGGACCGATCACAACCGCGACTCTGCGCGAACTCGGCTTGCGAGCTGACATTGCGGCCAGGGAGTTCACCATCCCGGGCCTGGTTGCTGCAATTGTGCGATCGGTCGCGTCCCAGGCAAAGTGACGGGATGGCTATTCCGTTACCGAGCAACTGCAATCGGCCGGGACGACATGCGCCAGCAGGAAGTCGGCGACGCGCTTGTAGGCATCAATCTGGTTTTCCACGCGCGCAAATCCATGGCCTTCGTTTTCGTAGACCTTGTAGTCGACCGTGCCACCGCGCTTCTTGATCGCCTCGACAACCTGTTGGGATTCTGATTTCGGACAGCGCGGATCATGCCCGCCCGCCAGCAACAGAAGCGGGACTTTGATCTGATCGACGAAATTGATCGGCGAACGCTCTTCATAAAGGGCCTTGTTCTTCACCGGATCCCCCATCGTCGCGAGGTCCGACTGCTGCAGCACGGGATCTTCATTCTCAATCTCAGTGAACCAGTTTACGAAGGGC
>Ga0209380_10000150_pt1 | contig 45115 bp, 34 predicted proteins | sample HubBroMetageWFT6_FD_188347 | JGI IMG/M metagenome (GOLD analysis project Ga0209380, IMG submission 188347) | Warmed and freeze-thawed soil microbial communities from the Hubbard Brook experimental Forest, New Hampshire - Hubbard Brook CCASE Soil... | ecosystem: Environmental > Terrestrial >...
GTCGACCCGGAAGATGGGCAAAGAGTGCGGGTCGGTAGTAAGGGCCACACGCTCCATCTCCGGGCGTACGTTCGTACACCATGAGAAAGCATAAGAAAGGAAGAAGCGCTGGCGATTGGTCCATCCGTCCGGGCCTTTATCCCCCAGCGACTTCCCTTGCTCTTTAAGTGCGGCTTCCAGCGCATACAGAGCGAGATGAGTGCCGCCGTTATCTGCCGTGTCTTCGCCCTGAGTGAGCAGGCCGTTTTGTTTAGCTCCAGGGCCGGCGTCGGGAACCTCCTGCGTGTACTCGTCGGAGATGCACTTGCCGCGTTCATCGTATTGCTTGGCGTCCTCCCCAGTCCACCAGTCGCGCAGATTGCCCTGAACATCGAACTTGCGCCCCTCATCGTCAAAGCCGTGCGTGAGTTCGTGACCGATGACCGCACCAGTGGCGCCGTAATTCACAGAATCATCCATGCTCTTTTCAAAGAACGGCGGCTGCAGAATGCCGGCGGGGAAGTTAATCGTGTTCAATTGCGGATCGTAATAGGCATTGACCGTGGGCGGCGTCATCGTCCATTCACCACGGTCGACAGGCTTGCCGATCTTGGCCACCCAGCGCTCGAATTCAAACGCCGAGGCCTGTTCCACGTTGCCCAGATAGCTTTCGCGCGTGATCTTCACGCCTGAATAGTCGCGCCAGTGTGCAGGATAGCCGATCTTGTCTTCGATTCCCTTCAGCTTGATGATGGCCTGTTCCTTGGTGGCGGGCGTCATCCAGCTCACACTTTCAATGTCGTCGTGCATGGCCCGCTCGATGGCGTGCACCATTTCAATGGTGCGCGCCTTGCTCTCCGGCGGAAAAGCGTGGTCCACGTAAGCCTGCCCCAGCGCCTCACCCAGATCGCGGTCGGCCGACAGCGTGCAGCGCCGCCAGCGCGGCATCATCTGTTCCTGGCCCGCCAGCGTGTGGCTGAAAAAATCGAAATCCTCGTCGACCATCGCCTTCGTCAGGTAGGGCGCAGTCCCGTGGATCAAATGCCAGCGCATGTAGATCTTCCAATGTTCGAGCGGATGCTCCACCAGCAATTTATCTTCGGCGCGGAAAAAGTCTGGCGCGCTCACAATGTAATGCTCGCTGGCCGGAGCTTGTACCGCTTTCAGGTAAACATCCCAATCGATGGAAGGCGTAAGCGCTCGGATCTGAGCCAGGCTCATCTTGTTGTTGAGATTCTTCGGATCGCGGCGCTTGACGTTATCCATCTGAGCCTTAGCCATGGCGGTTTCCAACTCAATCACGGTACCCGCGTCAGCGCTCGCTTGCGCCTCAGCCTCCCCCGCCAGCATGAACATCTTCTGCACGTGCGCGCGGTACTTCTTGAGGGTCTCTACTGATTTCTCGTCGCTGTTGAGGTAGTAGTCGCGATTAGGCAGGCTCAGGCCACCCTGATCGATCTGCGCCACCACTTTGGAAGCATCGTCATAGTCCTGCCCACCGCTGAAACCGAAAAACGGAGCGTCCGTCTGATTGTCAGACGCTTCCCACGCCCCGGGAAACAGGTGGTGCAAATGGGCAATTTCGAGCGTGATTTCTTTCTTGGATTTCAGTGCCGCAATTCGATCCAGTTCCGGCTGCAGGGACTTCAGGCCGGCCGCTTCGATCCCGCTTTCATCCATGCAAGCCGACCAATAGTCTCCGATCTTCTGCTGCACGGCGCTACGAGCCGGATCATTCTTGCTGGTCGCTTCCATAGTCTCGCGCAGCACGTTTTCGTTCCACAAATCCAGGCTGCTTCCCGTGCTCCAGTACACCTGGTCGGCAGGAATCGGGTTGGCCGTCAGCCACTTGCCGCACGCGTACTTGTAAAAATCGTCGCAAGCGCTCAGCGTCTGGTCCACCAGATTAGGATCAAAGTGTTCAAGCTTAGGAGCCGCTTTCGTCTGCTCGGCGCCGCCGTGGAGTGCGTTGGATGACGCGTTGGACACCGCATCGTGTACCGCATTTTGCGCCATCACAGCCAGGGGCAGCGTCATCAGCAACAAAACACACAGAACAACTCTGGGAATAAACATTTGGCCTCTTTCCAAGCGTAGACAAGATTGCAGCAGCAGTAATGGCTTCGTCAAGGTCCCCGCGAGAACTCCGGCGTCATCCCGAAGGCCCGCGTTTTCTCCAGCGGGCCGACCGATCTCCAGTGTCACACTGCCGCCGGGTCACCCTGACTATTACGGCAGCGCAGGAACCACGCCTATCCCGTGTTATGCAGCCCGGCAGCGATCCCGTTGATGGTCGCGCCCAGGGGATACTCCAGTTTCTCCAGCTCAAGGCCCTGCTGTTTGCGTCGCAATAGCTCGACCTGGATCAGGCTCATCGGATCCACATAGGGATTGCGCAGATGAATGGATCGCGCCAGCACCCGGTTGCGAGCCAGCAACTCCCGCTGACCGGAGATGCCCAGAATCATTTGCCGCGACCGCAGAAACTCCTCTTCCAGCATGGTGAAGACGCGAGTCCTCAACGCAGCGTTCTTCACCAGTCCGGAGTAAACCCGGGCGATGGCAAGATCGGCCTTCGCCATGCCAAGCTCCACATTGCCCACTAGGTCAGAGAAGAGGGCAAAATGCCGCAGCATTTGCCGCAGCAGGCGTTCGTGCCCCGCTCCTTTCCGGGCAAAACTCTGCAGTCCCTGTCCCACCCCGTACCAGGCCGGCAGAGCATGGCGGCTCTGCATCCATCCGAATACCCACGGAATCGCGCGCAGGTCCTCCAGGCGGCGTCCCTTGGCTCGACGCGATGGCCGTGAGCCGATCCGCGCGGTATCCAGTTCATGCACAGGCGTGGCCTGCTCGAAGTACTCCAGCACGTCGGCGTTCTCCGCGATGTCGCGACGGTAGACGCGATACGCCTCCCCCGACATTTCTTCCATCGCCTCTTCCCAGCGCGTCTGATCTTCTGGCTGCGGGCCGGAGCGCGTAAGCGCCTCCAAACTTGCTGCAATCATCAGCTCCAGGTTCCATTCCGCCAGCACCGCATCCGCATACTTCCAATTGAGAACTTCACCCTGCTCGGTAATGCGGATGCGCCCGGAAAAGCAACCCTCCGGCTGCGCCAGGATCGCCGCGTGAGTAGGCCCGCCGCCGCGCCCCACCGTACCGCCGCGTCCATGGAACAGTCGCAGCTTCACTCCGCATTCTCGCGCTACGCTATGCAGGTCCCGGTGCGCCTTGTACAGTTCCCATGTGCTGGTCAGCATCCCTCCATCTTTATTGGAGTCGGAGTAGCCCAGCATGACTTCCTGCCATCGTCCCCAGGAATCGAGCAGCGGCTGATAATCGGGATGCCGCCACAAACGCCGCATCGCGTCCCCCGCCGCGCGCAGAGAATCGATCGACTCAAACAGCGGCACCGGCATCAGTCCTCGGTCGTTATTGCCGGAGTGATGATTGCCGGAGTCATGATTGCCGGAGTCATGATTGCCGGAGTCATGATCGCCGGAGTCAGCCAGCCTAACCCCGCAAGCTTTCGCCAGTCGCACCACATTGAGCACATCCTCCTCAGACTCCGCGCCGCTAATGATGTACTGGCGTATAGACTCTGCGGGATAAACCTGCTTCAGCCGCTGGATCGTACGCAGAGTCTCGATTAACTCCTGAGTCTCGGGAGAAGCTTCGCTGCTCTCAAGCGTTGCCGCGCCTGCCGCCAGGGCCGGAGCCGTCTCTCTCAATTCGGCCTTTCTTAGCTTGGTCTTTCTCACCTCGGCGTTTCCTGCGGCGATCTTGTTCAGGTCAATCTTTTTTTCGCCCAACTCCCGCAGAACTTCCGCGTGCACTCGCGCATGCTGGCGAATATCAAGAACCTGAAGATGGAAGCCAAAGGTTCGCAGTTGCCGCAATAGCGGATCGAGATACACTTCAGCCAGCCGCTGCCCGCGATTCGCCATCAAGCTCGATCGCAGCATCACGAGATCGGATTCAAACTCCCCCGCGTCCCTATAGGAACCCTGAACATCCGGTCCTTCGCGGCTGCGCTGCAACCGGTAAATCACATACGAAAGAAAACGCCGGTAAAGCTCCACCGTGTTCCCCGCCCCCCAAAGCATCGCAGCCCCGGGCATCGACCCCTTATACTGCGCCAGTCGCGACAGAATCTCCGCCGAAACGCCTGCCTGGCGCGACGACGAACTCAGGCAATCGCTCAACAATTCCGCCTCCCGGATATATTCGCGGAAGATTACCGCTCGCGCCAGTTCGAGCGCATCCTTGATGCGTTCGGGCTTCACCAGCGGATTGCCATCGCGATCGCCGCCGATCCACGATCCAAAACTCAGCAGGTTCGGCAATTCGCCCACGTCAAGGACTGTCCCGTAAACCTCGCGCACCGCTTCCGCGACTTCAGCGTAGATACGGGGCACAGTTTCAAACAGCGAGAGCCGGAAATAGCGCAGGCCCATGCGGATCTCGTCATTCACCGTCGGCTTGGTCTGCCGGACTTCATCCGTCTGCCAAAGCGCCGCAATTTCGGCCTGGATGATCTGTTCGCATCGCAGGGCTTCGCCCACCGTAAGCGGGAGACGATCCAGCCGCTCTAATTGTTCAGCGATGCGCCGCCGCTTCAGCAGAACAGTTTGGCGAGCCACTTCTGTGGGGTGGGCCGTGAACACGGGCGTCACCATCACCTGGCGAAGAGCCGCCAGCGCCGCCTCACAGGAGATCCCGGATTTTTTCATGCGCAACAAAGTCCCATGGAACGATCCCGGAAGAGTCGCCCGTTGCAGTTCCAACTGCCGCGCGCGGCGGCGGCGTTTACGATGGTTGGTCTCCGCCAGATTTGCCAGTTCGAAATAGATGGCGAAAGCCTTGGTGACCTGATAAGCGCGGGACATATCCATCTCTGAAATCATTCCCTGCGCGCGGGCCATCAGGTCATCCGCCGCATGAACGCGCCGCACTTTTTCGCGATGCCGAATCATCAGCCGCCGCAACTCTTCTACGGTATCGAACAACTCCTGACCGGCCTGCTCCACCAACACTCGTCCCAGCAGTGCGCCAAGTGACCGCACGTCCCGCCGCAGGGACCGATCCTTGGCGGAATCGTCCGAAGGCGCCGTAAGTTCAGACAAACGGGCCTTCTGATCATCCGCATTCCACAGCGGTTTGGAACGGAGCATAAGGATGACGATTGAGAAGTAACTAGAAAGGATAAATCAAAAAGCAGTGGCCAGTGGTCAGCGATCAGCGATCAGTGGCCAGCAAAACTTGAGCCGACGCGATGACTGGCCACTGGCCACTGGACACTGACCACTGTCCTATTTCGGCACTTCGAAACGGTAGCCAATGCCGCGCAGCGTCCGCAGATACCGCGGGTGGTGAGGATCGATCTCGATTTTTTCCCGGAGCCGCCGCACATAAACGTCTATCGAGCGCGGCGTTACAAACGGAGTCTCTTTCCACACTCCGTCAAGCAACTGATCGCGCGTGAGCACACGCCCGCAATGAGTGGCTAGATACTCCAACAAGCGAAATTCACGCACAGTGGTAAGAACCGTCCTGCCCTCCACCTGCACCGTCATCGAAGACGCGTCGATTTCAAGTTCGCCCAGGCGAAGCACTTCCGGCTTGGCGAGCGGCTGCCGCAGGCCCCGGAGCACACTGCGAACCCGCGCCACCAGTTCGCGCGGGCTGAAAGGTTTGGTGATGTAATCGTCTCCGCCCAGCTCAAGACCCTTAACCCGGTCGGCTTCAGCCGTTTTTGCCGTCAGGAAAATAACGGGCGTTGAGGAAAGTGTAGGAGTCTGCCGTATCTGCCGGCACAGGTCAAAGCCGTCCGCGCCCGGAAGCATCACGTCCAGCAGGAAAAGCGATGGCATCTCGCGCAAGGCTTCCGAAACTACCGACCCCCCGCTGACAAAGCTTTGCACGCCAAAACCGGCCGCTTGCAGATTATGGGAGATCAGCCGCGCAATGTCTTCCTCGTCCTCTACGACAAAGACTAGGCTGCGAGACACGGGGGCGATGGCCGCGTCGCCGGGCGGTTCGTAAGATCCCATGGGAGAGTGCATCTCACTTATAGCGCTGCATAAGCAATGTATGTCGTGAATGTTGCGAGAATGTTTCCCGCGTATTAACGAATGATGAATTTCCGGCCTCCCTCTTCTTGTTCGACCCTCGGGGTCGAAGCTCGGTTTTTCCAAGGATTCAGAGATAGTGATGCAGTTTGCTTTGTCATCCTGAGCGAGACGCTTTTTGTCTCGCGAAAGATCCGGGCGAGCCGCGCGTCTCCACGGAGCCTGCCCTGAGAGAGCGCAAGCGACCGAGGGGCGCGTTTGGCTCGCTTCCCTATCGAACTCCACCACCACCGATTCAGAACCAACCATTCGGAACTAAGCTAAAATTAAAAAACTGGCACGAGGTGCATCGTGACAACCTTCCGCGTTCTCTCCGTTTCTGCCCTCTCCATCTTCTTTGCTTTGGCCTCCTGCCTCGCCAACGCGCAGGAAAACCGCAACTCGGTGTTTCTCGCTAATCAAGAAGTCCGCGTCGCCAATCTGCCATCGCTAACAGCGCCCTCAACCCACAGATCCGCAGTGCTGGCCACTGCGTTGGAAATAATCCTCAACGACAAAGCGGTGTGCTGCGGTAAGGACTCTGCTCTGCAAGATGCCGTGTCGTACGCCACACTGACAGATCCAGTGTCGCTGAAGGAACTCAGCGCCAAGCTGCAAGGAAAGCATCCCTTGAACGATGGTGGCGCCATCGTGGTGACTTCGGAGTATGTTCCACAAAGCTCGATCAGCCCCGGCCTCATCGTCGCCACACTGCGCGACCAACATGCTTTGCTAATCGAGTGGAAGTCGCACCTGTACGTGTTGTACGGCGCAACTTTCGATGAAAACCGCGACCTCGGTAGCGGAGAAAGAGACTACGCAATCCACAAACTCTTACTGCTAGATCCGCGATTCTCCGACCAGCGCCGGGAAACCGAATTCAACCGCGAAACCGACGACCTGTCAGCAGTTCAGGGACTGCTGACCTTGAAGGCAGTGGCCAGTGGCCAGTGATCAGTGGCCACTGGCCAACGAAACAAAGGAAAGCGTCGTAGAGGAAGCCGGCAGCAAGAACTGACCACTGCTCACTGGCCACTGCCCTTAGGTCGCTCGCTTCTTAGGCACATGCCGCAGGCTGCGGCCTTCGATCAGGCTATAAAGATCTTCGGCGAGATTGGTGGTGTGGTCCCCGGCCCGTTCCAAAGCCTGCGCCATCAGCAGCACGTCAAAGCTCGACGGAATGCTCTCCGAAGCGTGTTCAGTAAGGTGCTTCTGGAACAGAGCGTGACAGACCCGGTCGATATCTTTGTCCATCTGCAGCACCTTGCGAGCACACTCCAGATCGAGATCGACGAACCCCCGATAAACCAGATCAAGCATCTCGCGCAGGCTCGCCGACATCTCCACCAACTGGCGAACGTCCGAAGCCGCCATCTTCGACGTCCGGGATTGCACCCGCATGGCGACGCTCATCATCAGATCGCCGATCCGCTCCAGGTCGGTGGTGCACTTCAGGCTCGTCAGCAGCTGGCGGGCTCGCGCCTCGTTCACCCGCGTGATGGCCGCCGGCAAGCGCTCATCAATGTAGCGCTCGATAATGTCGAGTTCCTGTTCGCACTCCTTGATAGCGAGGAAGGCCATGCGTGAAGAGTGGGTCAGCAGGTCGCGCACGTTGAAAGCGGCGTCGCGGGCGATCAGGAAGGCTCGAAGCGCCGTGCGCGCCAGATCGTCAAGTGATCCCGATCCCTTCCGCGCCGATTTCTTGCCGGCTTCCTGATTCTGCCCAGGCATCCCCTCGAGCGTATCGGCTGCGCTGGGCTCCTCCATTGCGGTCCGCGACGTTGCGGCTTTACGGGGCATGTTTCACCAAGGCGATTCGCGCTCTGATCAGTCTAGTTCAGAGTATCTCATCACTAATTCAGCCCGCAGTCTACGTGAGAAATATGAAAGGACGGTGAATAAGGGTTGCAAGAGGGTAGTGTCCCAATTTCGACTTTGCTTTTCTTCGCGACCTTTGCGAATCCTTTGCGTACTTTGCGGTTAAAGGCTTTTGCTCCGCGAATTAGGACACTACGAGTTGCAGATCGCCGCTCATGCCGATTACAGTGTGAAGCTGTCCAAATCATGGAACTGCTGGAACATCTGCGGCGCCAGTTTAACTACGACAACTGGGCGAACCGCGAAGTACTCGCCGGATTAAGGGCAAGTGCCCATCCGTCCGTACGGCCGCGGCAGCTTCTGGCACACATCCTCGCCGCCGAGCGCCTGTGGCTGGAGCGCATCAAGAGTCAGCCGCAAAGCCTCCCCGTCTGGCCGGATTCATCCCTCGACCAATGTGAAGAGCAAATCACTGACCTCGGCCGGCTATGGCGCGAATTCCTTGGACAGATTCCTCCCGCCAGACTCTCGGAGACGGTCGTCTACAAGAACACCAAGGGCGAGTCGTGGACCAGCACCGTGGAAGACATTCTGACTCACGTGATACTCCATTCGGCGTATCATCGCGGACAGATCGCCAGTCTGGTGCGCGCCGGAGGCGAGCAACCCGCCTACACCGACTTCATCCACGCCGTCCGCCAGGGTTTAATTGAATGAATAAGTCTTGATTGAATAGGTTTTGATTGAATAAGTTCTGATTGGAAGGAGCCACTCATGGAAAGCCGCTCGCTTTACATCTTTACTCTCATACAAGTCGTCGCCATTGCTGCGATTTTCTGGCTTGTATTTTCCATCCCCGGCCCCTGGGATGTGCAGCGCAGCATAGGCACAGCCTTGATGATCCTGGGCGTTGCCGGGATGGTCGCAGCACGCTTCCAACTAGGCAAATCCTTCGCCCTCAGAGCCAAAGCCCATGAGCTAGTCACGCGCGGGATCTATTCGAAGATACGGAATCCGATTTACGTTTTCGGTGCGGTCATGCTCGCCGGATTTGTGCTGGTTCTGCACCGGCCCATGTTGTGGCTCGTCCTTCTAGCCCTCATTATCATGCAGACGTTGCGCGCCCGCCGCGAGGCCAAGGTCCTCGAAGCCGCATTTGGCGATGCCTACCGCGAGTACCGCCGCAAAACCTGGTTCTAATGTTGTCATTCCGACCCCTTCGCAGCCGCGCCAAGCGGCGAGAAGGGCGGAGGAACCTGCTGTGGATTCGAATGCCACAACTTCGGCCCGAACCCCGACGCTTCCCACTGCAGTGTGGGTTAATATCTCTGGAATGAAAAAACTGTCCGCCTTCCTCCTCCTGGTGCTCTGCGCCGCGATCCCGCAGGCCGCGTCAGAAGAACCCAAGTTCCCCTCGATGCCTGTCGCAGTTTCAGGCAACGCGGTCGCCAGCCTCAAGGGCGGCTACGAACTGTTCTCCATCATGGGACTCGGTCCCAAGAAAACCTGGGACGCCGTTACCAACAAGGTCTATGTCATGACCCTCTCTCACCCGAACTGGCATGAAGGCCATCCTGTCCCAGGAGTAGCCGGCCGCGTGGGCGCTTCGGCCGCTGGCGCCAAGGGGCTGATCGTTCTCATGGGTGGCTCTGTTCTGGACGCCCAGGGCGGCGAGATGATCGTTCCGGATGTGAACGTTTTAATCGAGGAGCGCCGCTGGAATCGGGGCAAGGACATTCCCTTCCCTGTAGATCGCGCAGTCGTCGGCGTGGAACATGACCGCTTCGTCTATCTGATCGGAGGCCTCTCGTTGAATGGCCCGGTGAACAACGTCCAGGTTTACGATGTGGAAAAAGACACTTGGACTCAAGCCACTCCTTTCCCCGGCACACCCGTGTTCGGGCTCGCGGGCGGCGTCGCGGACGGCGCTGTCGTGATCGTGGATGGCGCGAAGCCCGGTCCCACAGGTGGTCCGCGCTACGTAGCCTCGGATGAATGCTGGCTGGGCAAGATCGATAAGAAAGATCCATACAAGATTGAGTGGAGCAAGCTTCCAGCCCATCCCGGCCCGGCGCGCTTCGCCATCGCCGGCGGCGGTTCCGACCGCGATCACAGGATTTTCTTTTCCGGCGGCACTGCGACACCTCATGACTACAAAGGCGTTGCCTACGACGGTCAGCCCGCGGAAGCATGCACATTCACGTTTGCCTTCGATGTGCATCACAGCCACTGGGAGACCATCAGCGACGACGCGCGCGATCCCCGGGCAGACAGCCGCGGCATTCTAGACACAACGATCGGACCCGTCGTCATTGGCGGAATGGCGAAGAATCTCGCCGCGACCGCAGGCGTGACGCTGTTGCAAAAGAGATGAGCGTTTGTAAACTATTTGTCCAGCGCTGTTGCTTCGCGATACAATTCTTACGATTAGTTCGTGGCTCCTGCACGCTATGGAAACCTCAATGTTTAACCCTCGCTAGTTCGGCGCGAATCAGTTCGCCGTCCCTGAGTCCGCTAGTCCGGACCTCTCGTCAGTGTCTCTGAGTATTTTTGATCGGCGCATCGCCTCTTTATTTCTATTTCTACTTCTGGCGACTGCGGCGGAAAGCTTGCAGGTATATCGATGGAACCAACGACCACAACCACCGAGAGGCCGCATACGCTCTGGGCCTCACTGCTCGAGGCCGTTCGCGGCTCTCACCAGGACTACACCACCGGCAGCCTGAACCGCGCCATCCTGCTGCTGGCCGTACCCATGGTGATGGAGATGGCGTTGGAGTCGCTGTTTGCCGTGGTCGACATCTTCTGGGTAGGACGACTGGGCGCGAACGCGACGGCCACCGTGGGATTGACCGAGTCGATGTTGACTCTTGTGTTCTCCGTGGCCTTTGGATTGAGCCTGTCGACCACGGCCATGGTAGCGCGGCGCATCGGAGAAAAAGATCCTGAAGGCGCGGCGATAGCCGGAGTGCAGGCGATCGCTCTCGGTCTGATGGTCTCACTCGCCGTCGGCGTGCCTTGCTTTTTATTTGCGCCGAACTTGTTGCGTGCGATGGGAGCATCGCCGGAAATCGTCGCCACTGGCAGCGGGTACGCCAGAATTTGCCTAGGCGGAAGCTGTGCCGTAGTTCTGCTCTTTCTTAACAATGCGATCTTCCGCGGCGCCGGAGATGCGGCCATCGCCATGCGCCTGCTCTGGGTCTCGAACATCATCAACCTCGTGCTTGATCCCTGCCTCATCTTCGGCTGGGGACCGTTTCCGCGTATGGGCGTGACCGGCGCGGCTTTAGCAACGTTCACGGGCCGCAGCATCGGCGTCGCCTACCAGTTCTACCGCCTCATGCGTGGCACCGAGCGGCTTCGCATCCTCCGCAGCCAGGTTCGCCTGAACTGGGGTGTGCTCCTGCGCCTGATCCGCGTGTCCTTCACCGGCATCCTGCAGTTCGTCATCGCCCACACTAGCTGGATCGGCCTGATCCGCATTGTCAGCATCTTCGGCGCTGCTGCCCTGGCGGGATACACCATCGCGATTCGCATAGTCATCTTCGTAATCCTGCCGTCGTGGGGTCTAACCAACGCGGCGGCAACTCTCGTCGGGCAGAACCTGGGCGCCGGGCATCCCGAACGGGCTGAGAAAGCAGTTTGGCGCACGGGGCTGTACAACGTGATCTTCCTCGGCTCGATCGGAATCATCTTCATATCGTTTTCCGAACCAATCGTCCGCCTGTTCACGAGCGATCCAGCCGTGGTGCCGCTGGGAGCAGCCTGCCTGCGCATCATCAGCTACGGCAACCTGGGATACGCCTACTTCATGGTCATGATGCAAGCCTTCAACGGCGCCGGCGACACCATCACTCCGACGATCGTGAACTTCTTCGGCTTCTGGCTGTTCGAGATTCCACTCGCCTACTGGCTCGCGATTCCGCTGCGCATGCATTCGAATGGAGTTTTCTATTCCATCGCCATCGCCGAGAGTTCCATGGCCGTAGCGAGTACGATTCTGTTCAGCCTAGGAAAGTGGAAGAAGCAGAAGATCTAGCCTTGCTCAAATGGGGTGGGCTGTGGATTCCTGCCGGAAAATAAAGTTAGAAGCGACGGTCCGCGAATGACGAAATCGTCCGCTCCGCGCCGAGAGTCGGGTATACCCCCCCTCCCCCCGACCTATTGGAATCATCAGGTTGACGGCAAAATCGAAGTTAATCTATGGGGCTCAGGCAGTTGCGGACAACATCTTGATGTCAAAGAACTTAGAGGATGATGGGCGGGTCGAGTTGGCTTCTGCCAACCGTCACGGCCTCGACCATGATCGCGCAGCCAATCGCCTGTGGACAAGGTTAGATGTCACAACCGGTTTGTGGATTTGGATGGTGAGAATTAATCAGTGGTCGGCCGGGGAGTTGAGGTTCCGCCCGGCGGTGTAGGCAAACCCTCTTGCGCCTGCAGTTCGGAATCCCACCCTTTGCAAAGGGCGCAAAGGATGGGCCACCCAATTTTCAGCCAGCAATCTACCGCCGAAGTGGTATGCTTTTAGGCCGTGCGCGCTTGAAGGACCGGGAAAACATCCAGGAGCAACGCTAATGTTTATCCTGCGTGGAATTGCCGTTTCGCTCAGTTTTTTCGTGCTGGTCTACAGCTTCCTGTCGGTGCTGGTAACGGCCGCATGGCGTCCCTTGAAGCCTTCGCACGTGGCGCAACAGAGCGTGGCCTCAATCCTCTTCGCGCTGCGGACTCTCCCGCTGGCAGTTTCCGTGTTCATTACGTTCGCTTTAGTGGTGCCGTCGTTTCGGCTACTGGAACCGCGATCGATTCATGAGAATACGGGCGCGACGCCGCTCGCGCTGGATGTTTGCGCTCTCCTGTTGATCGCCTGGGCCAGCTTCCGCGTGATCGCCGCTCAAACCCGGACTACACAGTTGGTGACTGGCTGGCTGGAAGGCGCGCGCCCTCTGAAGACCGACTCCACCGTCACATTCCAGTCTGGAGGCGAGACTCCTCCGCTGACCCTGGTGGGCGTCCGCCATCCGAGAGTATTGGTTTCAGAGGCTGCGGTTGCCCTGCTGAGTCACGATGAACTGCAGATCGCGCTCAAACATGAACTTGAGCACATGAAATCTCGCGACAACCTGAAAAAGCTCATCTTCTGTTTTTGTCCATTTCCCGGCATGGACGGGCTGGAGAGCGCGTGGTCGCAAGCCGCGGAACTCGCCGCCGACGACGCGGCAGTCTCGAGCCAGCGCGATGCCGTTGACCTGGCCGTGGCGTTGGTGAAGCTTTCTCGCCTGGCTGCTGTCGCGGCGGTGCCGGTCTGCGCCATGAGCTTCGCAGCTGCGTTCCTCAGCCAGCGAGTCGAGCTTCTTCTTGCCTGGGATGAAGCGAGCAAAGCGCGGCGCGTGCGAATTCGCACCTGGTTCGTGATTCCATTTGCGGTTGCCGCTTCGCTGCTTGTGACTATCGCGTACGGACCGGTGCTGGCGCTTACTCATGAAGTCACGGAGTTTCTTATCCGGTAAGCATTGCTCGGGTAACGCTTGCTCCGGTAGCGCTTGACTCGGGTAACTCCGGCCTTGGTCGCTACTGGTGGGCGATTGTTTTTCTTGAGCCACCACCCTAAACCCTAATGGGTTGCGATGCTGAGCGGTCCTTGTTATTCTGCACCCACATTCTGTGATTGTGTCTAGGGTTCCGCTCCCGTCTGGGAGGCCTGCGACCAAGCGACACCACGGCCAGACCAACGGGCCGACAACTTACGGCATAAAAGGCCTGAGGTGGACTCCAATCCCGCACATGGGAAGAAGGGATGTCTGCCTCTATGTCGAGTTTCCCGGCCAACTGGCCTACTCCACTCACCGCCGTCAAACTTCACGGACACATCGTTCAACTTGAACCGCTTGCTGTCGGGGACGAGCCCAACCTTGTCCAAATCTGTCAGGACGAACGGATTTGGCGCTATCTCACCAGCTATGGCGGCACTCACGAAGCTATGCGTCGCTACCTCGAAGGCGCAATGCGCGACTACCTCTCCGGATCTGCCCTCCCATTCGTGATCCGCGCTCGCTCCAACCAAGACGTAATCGGAACGACGCGCCTCAAGAACATTTCGCGCGAGCACAGGAATGCGGTAGTTGGCTCCTGGCTGGCAGCATCTGCGTGGGGCAGCGGCGCCAATACCGAATCGAAGCTTCTGCTGCTGACACATGCCTTCGAGACCCTCAATTGCGTTCGGATCGAATTTCATGCCGATAGCCGCAATCTGCGGTCGCGAACGGCACTGGAGAAAATAGGTGCGCACGAGGAAGGCATACTGCGCTCGTGTCACATCACCCGCGACGGCTTACTACGGGATACGGTTGTATTTAGCATTCTCGACAGGGAGTGGCCCGAAGCTAAGGTCAAAGTGCTCAGCCGACTGGAGACCCAGGAGGCAAGATCAAGAAATAAAAACTGCGGCGCGGAGCCAGCCAACGGGGAGATCGGAGCGTGACCGTGGCTCGGAATGACGGGCGGCCAGGCTGCTTACCGCGGCCGCGCCAGCACCAGCGTGATGTCATCGGGCTGCTCGTTGTCGCCGATCCAGTCATCGACCGCCGACGTCACCGTCTGGCTGATCTGCACGAGCGGCAGGTTGCGGTTTTCGCGGACCAGGTCAATCAGCCGTTCCTCGCCAAATTCTCCATAGTCATTTTCCGGCTCAGTGACACCGTCGCTGTAGGCCAAAAAGATTTCGCCAGGATGCATTTCCACGGCGCCTTCGTCATAGACCATGTTGTCGAACAGCCCGACCACGGTCCCGCCAGCCTCCAGACGCCGCACTGCGCCGTCTCTCCCAATCAGGATCGGGGGCAAGTGTCCGCCGTTGCTGTAGGTCAGCCGGTGCGATCGTCCGTCGTAGATTGCGAGGAACAGCGTGGCGTACTTTTCCGGCGGAGTGCTCTCGTAAAGCTGGTGATTGAGCAGCCCAAGCAGCGCACCGGGAGAAATTTCGATGCCTTCGGGCCACGCCGCCATGATCCTGCCCGCGCCCGCCAGCGCGCCGACCGCCACGGGCTCGCGCGAAATGGTTTCGCGCATCTGGGGCAAGCTTTCGACGCTATAGGCTCGCACGGCCGAGTGGATCGTGGCCATCAACAGCGCCGCCGAGATCCCCTTCCCGCTGATATCGCCGACCGCCAGAATCAGTTTGTGGGAACTGGCCGTGAGGAAGTCGTAATAGTCGCCGCTCACGGTGCGCGCCGGGCGGCAAAAGCCATGCACTTCGAGGGACTCCAGCTCCGTAACCTGCCGCGGAAACAGTTGCGCCTGCACTTCCTGCGCAATGGCGAGTTCGCCCTCCAGCCGCTGTTTTTCCTTTTGCTCTTGAATCAGCTTTTCGATGGACTCCGTCATGGAGTTGAATGACAGCGAGAGCTGCGCCAGCTGGTCCTCGGAGTTGACCGGAATTCGATGGCTGAAGTCGCCACGATCCACATGCTTGGTAGCGTTTGAGAGCTGCGCGACCGCGCCGGTGACCGTCCGCGTCATGCGGGTGCCGATAATCAGGGCAATGATCTCAATGATCGCGAAAAAGATAAGGATGCCGAGCAGAATGTACTGCACACCACGCACAAATTCCCCGAGCGCCGCAAACAGATGGCCGTAGAGCACCGAAGGACGAGTGCGCACCTGCACGACCAAAGCGCCGGTCGGTTCGTGCTTTCCCGTTGTCCAGTTCAGCACTTGCAGCGGTGCGAAGAACGTAACTTCACGGTCCATACTGCCTGCCGCAGCAGGGACTGTGCCCACGGTTATGGTGGGAGTGGGACGCAAATCTACGGTTTCCCCGTTCTTAGTATTAATCTCGTGGAGGACAATTCCGCCTTTGTTGATTTCGGTATTCTTCGTTTCGGTATTCAGCGACGAGCCGGTCGGCTGCCCCGAGTCTTTCACCCCGCTCTTGTTCACGTGCGTGATTCCTGAATCGTCCAGCAAGGTGATTTCACCCATGTCCACCGCAATCTTCCCAAGCAACTCCTTATCAAACGGCTCGCTGGTGATGACCGTCAGGGTTTTCGGTCCCATGGAAAGCAACGTCACGACACGCAGATGCAGCCCGTCCCGGTCGCGCGTGATTTCGTGCAGCCCTCCTGTCACAAAATCAGGGAGCGAGAGCGGAGAGATTTTGGATTCGTCATCGAGCGGCAAGAGTTTATCGCCATGCCAGGCGCAGGTGCGCCGCCGTCCCCAGGCCGCATCCCGTTTCTTCAGTCCGGCCAGTGACTCGGCTGTGGGGTTGTCGCCTCGCTCGAGTCGTGCCGCCAGTTCGTTTCCGACTGCGGCGTTCACGGCTTCCAGACTGCGCAACTGGGAGTTGATTTCGGAAGTTACAAGGAAAACCGCGAACTGTCCGGCCAATCCGTAGAGCGTGATGAATGTCATCGCGATCAGCAACGCCGCGGGAATCACTCCGATGAAGACATAAGTGACGATGAGCCGGTTGCGCAGGCGCCACAGAAGTTTTCGTTTGAGCCAGCGGAAAGCGAGAATGGAAAACAGCAAAGCAGCGACGAAAACAAGGAACTTTACCCAACCCCCGATGTTGTCTGCCGCCGCTGGAGCGAATAGCTTCAGCAGCAACTGGAGCACGAGGAGTCCCAGGGCGAAGCCCAGCGAATAGCAGGCTCCGCGCGCGACCCATCCCTCCGGCCACAAATCGGCCGCCAGCATTCTTCCGCGCAAGCTCGAATAAAACCGCTTCATGAGTTCGTTTCGCTGGAATTGCTAAATCTCCGGATACAGGTCGAAGAATGCTTCCAGGCTGGTGCGCAACTGCTTCTCGATATCATCCTTGCTGCCTTCGAGCACGTGCATAGTGACGTGCGCCTCACGTCCGTTGGTAAGCTTCACCGGAGCCTGGCCCACTTCCGCAACATCTTCGGAAGGCAACAGCCGCATGCCGTAAACCAGTGTCAGATTCGCCATGCCTGAATTCTAATCGAAAGGCAGTGCCCAGTTCCCAGTACCCAGTTCTCAGCAGAGCGTCATCCCGAGCGAAGCGAGGGATCCTGGTTCTTGCTTGAGCCTCTGGTGTTTGGCCCTGCTTGCTAACACCAAGGTCCCTGGCTTCGCTCGGGATGACACTCTCTCCTTTGATCTGAGGACTGGGAACTGGGAACTTGGGTTATCATTCTGGCGTGATCTCAAAACTCATTTTGATGCTGGCCGGCATTCTACTAGCCCTTCCCGCTGTATCTCAGCAGGCGGGCGAGGCTCCCTCGGCCCAACCGCAAGTGAAAGTGAACATGCTGAACGTTTGCACGCCCTCGGCCGAGGAACAAAAGGAAATCGCTGCCGCACTGGCGCGCGTTCCGAAGCAACCGCTATTCAGCGCCGACTTCGAAATCTCCCACGGGCGCTCGACGCTCAGTGAAGCGCCGAACTTTCTTCAGCCCGGGAGCGGCGCAAAAATGTCGGATGAGCCCTCGGTCGCCGACTACGTTCGCATTCGCCGCGAATTCTCGGTGCAGGCCCTGTTCTCCAGCGTGCAATATTCCTTCAGCAACGATAGTCAAAACATGGTCGAGACCCTGGTGCTGCACGTTCGCGATCCGAAAGACCTGATTCAGGTTTCCATGGAGGACAGCGCGTCGGCCGTCAGCAGCGCCGAAGCCATGGTCACGGCGAACACTCCGGCCAGCCGCATCCGGCTCGAGCGTTTCGGCAAGTCCTCCATCGCGCTGGCCCGCTGCGCGGGATCGGAAAATGGTCCCCCACCGGACCAGAGCGCCTATGAGCCTCTGTTCCACGCAGCCTCCGAAGTGCTGGCGAACTATCGCGGCCTGCTTGGGGTCCGGCACACCGTCCCCGCGGAACTGGCCCAAATCCCCGGGGCACAACCGAAGGCAAAGCCGAAATCCGCCAAGACAGGCGCCAGTCCGGCTGATGAGAAGAAATGACGAAGAACTACCCTGTGTCCTCTGTGTTCCCTGTGGTAAAAGAGTTGTGTTTTCGCAGCTGCATCTGAGCAATGCATCGAAATCTGAATCCGGCAATCTAACTGCTATCCAATCATGAGCGAAACCCGCAACGTCGTCATCATCGGCTCCGGCTGCTCCGGACACACCGCCGCACTTTACACCGCGCGCGCCAATCTGAAACCTCTTGTGATCGAGGGACACGAACCCGGCGGCCAACTCTCCCTGACCACGCTGGTGGAGAATTTCCCCGGCTTTCCCGAAGGAATCATGGGACCGCAACTGGTCGAGAACATGCGCAAGCAGGCGGAGCGCTTCGGCGCCGAATACCGCGTGGGCCATCTGACCAGCGCTGACCTCAGCCAGCGTCCTTTTCTGCTTCATCTGGGAAAGCAACAGGTGCACACGCAAGCTCTGATCATTGCCAGCGGCGCTTCCGCACGCTGGCTGGGCCTGCCCAACGAACAGAAGCTGATCGGCCACGGCGTGTCTTCCTGCGCCACCTGCGACGGCTTCTTTTTTTCAGGGAAAGAAATCGTGGTAATCGGCGGCGGCGATTCGGCGATGGAAGAAGCCATATTTCTCACCCGCTTTGCCACCAAGGTGACGATCATCCATCGCCGCGACAGTTTTCGCGCCTCCAAGATCATGCTCGATCGCGCTAAACACAACCCGAAGATTCAGTTCCTCACCGACACTGTCGTCGAAGATGTCCTTGGTCAAGACAAGCAGGAAGTCACCGGCCTCAAGCTGCGCAACGTGAAGACCGGCAAAGTTTGGGACTTCCCTACCAGCGCACTGTTTCTCGGGATTGGGCACGAGCCGAACGCGAAGATGTTTCACGGCCAGCTCGAAACCGATGATGACGGCTATCTCAAGACTCACAACTACGTGCACACGCGCGTCCAGGGCGTTTTTGCCTCTGGCGATGTGCAGGACCGGCGCTATCGGCAGGCCATCACCGCCGCCGGAACCGGTTGCATGGCTGCCATCGAGGTTGAGAAGTTTCTGGAAAACCACGGCGCCTGACCGGAATAAGAAGCGTCGTGCCTCGCCCGGGCGGACGCGCTCTCGCGCGTTTCTGTCTCCCGCGGCTTCCTGGAGAGTCAGTTTTGCCTCATTACCCAGGTAATCTTACGCCGCAGATTACATCTCGCTTATTCTGATTGCGCACCGATTCTGAATACGGACAACGAACACAAATGAAAAGCCGCATAGCGGTTGCCTTATTCGCTCTATTACCAATACTGCTGTGCGCCCCGAGCCACGCTCCTGCTCAGGAATCTTCGGCAACGGGTCGCAAGATTGTGACCAAGGTAATGCCGGAGTATCCGGCACTCGCCCGCTCCATGAAGATCCAGGGCATCGTTCGGGCAGAGGTCCTGGTTGCTCCCAATGGGAAGGCAACGTCCGTCGAGGTCAAGGGAGGGCATCCCCTGCTTGCACAAGCCGCTCAGGATGCATTGCGCCAATGGAAGTGGGAGGCCGCCGCTCACGAAACACATGAGTCGGTTGAACTCCGTTTCACGCCTTAGCATCCGCCGTCAATCTTGAGCAAACGGCTTTGCGCTTCGATCATTTTGGTCGTCGGCCTGGCGGCGGTACGTCCCCGTTGTGATACAACGTTCTGTGCTCTTTAACCATTCATCGGTTCCGGCAGATACTTCTTCGGGTGCGGAATGTTAAGAACTTTCTTTGTTCGCCTGTCTGAAAATACATCCTTGCGCACCTTTGCCGAGAGTTCTTCCCTGGGACGCCGCCTCTCCAATCGCTTCGTTGCCGGAACTGAGATTGCTGATGCCGTGCGCGCCACCCAGGCCATCAACCGCGCAAGCATGAGCGTGAGCATCGACAACCTCGGCGAAAATGTCACCAATCCCAACGAAGCCCGCCACAGTGCTCAGCTTTACAATCAGATTCTCGACGCCATCGCCGCTCAGCAGCTCAATGCCAACGTCAGCCTCAAACTAACTCACATGGGACTGGATGTAGACGAGAAGCTGGCCCGCGAGATCGTCAGCGGACTGGTCACCAAGGCCGCATCCATGCACCCTGCCGGCTTTGTACGGGTTGATATGGAAGGCTCGCCCTACACCCAGCGCACTCTGGATTTCGTCCGCGAACTTCATCGCATGCCGGGAAACTCCAACTCGGTCGGCACCGTGATCCAGTCGTACCTCAGACGCTCCGAGAGCGACGTCGAAACCCTCCTAGCGGAGCGAATCCGCATCCGCCTCTGCAAGGGCGCTTACAAAGAGCCTGCGGAGATCGCCTTCCCCGCCAAGTCCGACGTCGACGCCAATTACGTCAAGCTGATGAAGATCCTGATGAAGAGCGGCATCTATCACGGCCTGGCCACGCACGATGAGAACATCATTCTGCAAGCCCAGGCCTTCGCCGTTCGCGAAAAGCTTTCCCGTGATTCGTTCGAATTCCAGATGCTCTACGGAATTCGCCGCGACCTGCAGCGCAAGCTCGCGCACGACGGCTGGCGCGTCCGCATCTATATCCCATTCGGAAGTGAGTGGTATCCCTACTTCATGCGGCGCTTGGGCGAGCGCCCGGCCAACGTCCTGTTCATCGCAAGGAATTTGCTGAGGGCGTGAGGCAGTGTCCAGTGATCAGTGGGCAGTGGCCAGCAAAACCGCGGCCGGCACCGTTGACTGGACACTGATCACTGATCACTGCTCTGGCCTACGAAGATTTTCGTTGACACTACGAACACCTTCGTAGTATGGTCTCTTTCCATGAAGCAAGCTCCCCAGAAGCCCACTGCGTCGGAACTGGAAATCCTTCGCGTTCTATGGACCCGCGGACCATCTACCGTGCGCGAAGTGCACGACTCCCTGAGAGAGAAACGGGCCATGGGCTACACCAGCGTCCTGAAGTTTCTGCAAATAATGACTGTAAAAGGAACGGTTCGCCGAAACGAAACGCAGAGGGCGCACGTCTATGAAGCATGCCTGCCCGCCGAGCAAACCAAACGTCAGCTTGCCGGGGACATGCTGCAACGCGTCTTCGAAGGGTCCGCCAGCCAGCTCATGATGCACGCGCTGGCCGGCCGCAAGGCCTCGCGCGAAGAGATTGATGAGTTGCGCCGCCTGCTGAACCAATACGAGTCGGACGGACACGAAAGGAGACAACGATGACCAGTCTCACGAATTGGCTTTCTCCGAGCGCAATGCATTCCCTGGGATGGACCCTGCTGCACTTTCTGTGGCAAGGCATGGCAATAGCGGCCCTGGCCGGCGTTGTGATGACGCTCTGCCGTCGCGCTTCCACCCGCTACATGCTCGCTGTGGGTGCGTTGGTCCTGATGTTCGCGGCGCCGGTTGCGACGTTCTTCTTCCTGACGTCTTCGGGCGCATCGGTTTCGGCAAAGTCTGCTTCGGCAGGAGAGATGCAGCCCACGATCGCGACTCATAGAGCGAACAATATTGTGGCGAGAACTTCAGGCGGATTTTCCCGACTCTCACCCTCGCTGGACGCGCTGCCCTGGCTGGTGGAGGCGTGGCTGCTCGGAGTGGCATTCTTCAGCCTTCGTTCCGCCGGAGGATTCCTGCTGCTCGAACGCGAGCGCCGCAAGCAATCCACCCCAGCGAGCGCTCGTGTGCTGGCGATGTGTCAGACTCTGCAACGCCGTCTCGGCCTGGAGCGAGCCATCCGTTACTGTGAGTGCACATGGCTGCAAGCGCCGGCGGTGATTGGCTGGTTTCGTCCCATGCTGCTGCTGCCGGTAACTGCTCTCACCGGGCTTTCCGAGGAGCAACTGCAATTGGTAATCGTCCACGAACTGGCGCACATTCAGCGGCTCGACCCCTTCGTGAATGTTTTTCAAATCTGCGTCGAGACTCTGCTCTTCTATCATCCCGCCGTCTGGTGGCTGAGCAAACGCATTCGTGCCGAACGCGAGCATTGTTGCGACGATGTGGCCGTCTCCCTTTGCGGCAATCCGGTTGAGTACGCACGCGCTCTTACCCTGATGGAAGAATGGAGAACTGCGCCTGCCCTGGCGATGGCGGCGAATCGCGGTCCGCTCTCTGAGCGCATCTTCCGCGTGCTTGGATTAAAGCCGACGGGCGCCGGAACTCGCGGCATGGGACTGACGGGCAGCGTTCTCTGCCTCACCGCAGCGCTGGTCGCAGGTAACGCCTTGCTTGGGATCGCTTACCCAAAGCCGGTTGTGCACGCCAGTCAAATCTCGATGGCAGCCCTCGGTTGGAGGGCGGCGGCTGACCCGCAATCATCCCCTGCGCCCGCGAGCACGCCGGCACCGGCGGCCAAACCTTCTCCGGCGCGACCGTCTCCTGCACAATCTCCGACACAGCCGGCCGTCGAGCCGCAGCCCGCCACGGCTGGCTCTTACATCGATGGTATGAGGGCTGCCGGCCTCGATAACCTCTCGGCCGACCAACTCGTCGCGATGAAGATTCAGGGAGTCACTCCGGAATACGTTCGGGGACTGCGTGAACAGGGACTGCACCCCGATGTTGACGAACTCCTATCCATGCGCATTCAGGGCGCCAGCCCCGAGTACATTCACGACCTGCGTAGCCTGGGTCTCAATCCAGATGCCGATCAGATCGTCGCCATGAAAATCCAGGGCGTCGATGCCACCTACGTCAGCGGACTGAAGGACGGCGGACTTCAGCCCAACATCGACCAACTCATCGCCATGAAGATTCAAGGCGTGACCCCCGACTATGTGCGGAGCCTTCACGATCAGGGGTTGCAGCCCAATGCTGACGGACTCATCGCCATGCGCATCCAGGGGGTGACGGCAGACTACGTTAGCGACATCCAAGCTCTCGGCCTGAAGCCGGGTGTCGATCAGTTCGTCGCCATGCGGATCCAAGGCGTCACCGCAGAGTACATCAAAGGCCTGCAAGCCGCGGGATTCAAGGTCGACATCGACGACGCGATCCGCGCCAGGATTCAGGGCGTTACGAAAGAGTTCATCGAGAGGGCCGTCAAACACGGGTTTCAGAACCTCAGCCTGGAGAAGCTGATCCAACTCAGGGAGATGGGAATCCTGGAATCGCCCGCCGATCTTTAACAGCCGATCTTTAACGGCTGATCTTTAACGGCAGATTTTAACGACATCAGAGGAGAACGTTTATGAGACTGCGTCGGACCTTTGCGTTTCTGGTATTCGCCTTCTGCCTGCTGTTCGCAGTGGTCAAGAATCGTGCCGCGGACGTTCGGAGTGGCGACTGGACCATTCGCCACTCCGACGAAGTGGGCAAGGTCGCGTTCTCGCTGATCGAGCGTCATCGCGGCGGAAACTCCACTAACGAATCCGACTGGGCCGAGACTTCGTTTCCCGGCGTCGACTTCTCCAAGACCGGCCGCCAGGATGTGCACTTCACCATCACCCGCGATGCCGGGAAGATCGAATGCGAAGGCTTCCTCAGCAACGGCGAAGGTGCCGGCATATTCCACTTCCAGCCTGACCCCAACTACGCCGGCGAAATGCGCAAGCTCAATTTCTCCGTGGACGAAGAGAAGCAGTACAACATGGCACTGCAGGATGTCAGTCTTGAATTCGCGCGCCAGATGAGAAACGAACATCTCCCCGATCTGGACGCCGACAAGCTGATCGCATTCCGCATCTTCCGCGTGGATTCAGCCTTCATCGAAGACCTGCGCTCGGCGGGCCTCAACGTTTCGGACAGCGACAAGCTCGTGGCTTTCCGCATCCACGGCGTCACGCCGCAGATGGTCCGCGCGCTCCATCAAGCCGGGTATTCGCCCGATGAAGACACGCTCATTGCCATGAGAATTCACGGCGCCACTCCGGAATGGATGGACGAACTCAAGAAACGCGGCTACGACCACGTGGACCTCGAGCAGTTAATCGCCTTCAGAATCCACGGTGTTTCCCCGGAATTCATCGAGAAGCTCCAAGGCCTGGGCTACAAACATCCCGACCCCAATGAACTGGTAACCATGCGCATCCACAACGTCACTCCGGAATACATCAGCGATCTGCGCTCTCGCGGAATGCACGACCTGAGCATCGATCAACTGGTCAACATGCGGATTCACGGCATCGACTGAAAGGCAGTCGCCAGTGATCAGTGGTCAGTGGCCAGTAAAACCGCAGCCGTGCACTGGCCACTGAACTAGACACTGATCACTGCTCTGGCACTGCGGCGCCATCGGTTCGTGCGTCCGACGCTCCGTAGTTCACTTTGGTCTTCGAGTCGTGCAGAACCGCCTGCCCGCGGCCCATTGCGGTTGAATACTCGCGCCGCACATCGAGCTGATGCCCCATCGCGGAAAGCTTCTGCCGCACTTCCGGCGGGACGCGCGACTCGATCACGATATTGCATCCACGGTGCGGACTCACCGTGAAGCGCGCATTCTCCATCGCTTCCTGAATGTTCATGCCGTAGTCGACCACGTTGGAAACGAACTGCGCGTGGGCCAGCGGCTGGTTCGGTCCTCCCATAATCCCAAATCCAATGTGCTGGTCTCCATGCTCCATGAAAGCTGGGATGATGGTGTGGAACGGGCGTTTGCGCGGGACCAGCGCGTTCGGAGACGCAGGATCGAGCGAGAACATCGCGCCGCGATTCTGCAGCACGAATCCCACGCCGCGCACCGCAACGCCCGACCCGAACGATGCGGAGTTGCTTTGAATCAACGAGACGATGTTGCCATCGCGATCGACCACCGAAAGATAAGTCGTGTCGCTAAAGGGCGGAGCCCCGGCGGCAACCTCGCAATTGGCTTTCGCGGGATCGATCATCTTGGCTCGCTGCTGCGCATATTCTTTCGAAAGGATTCCCTTCACCGGAACTTTCGCGAATCTGGGATCGGCGTTGTACCGCGCCAGATCGGCATACGCCAACTTCATGGCTTCGATCTTCTTATGCAGTTCCGCGACGCTGAGCGGCCCGTCCGGGGATGCCGGAGTCGTCTCCATGATGTTCAGCATCTCCAAGGCTGCCATCCCTTGTCCGTTGGGAGGGAGCTCGTAGACCGTCCAGCCGCGATAAGTGGATGAAATTGGCTCGACCCATTCCGGAGAAAAGTCGGCGAGATCGTCCGCCGCCATGGTTCCGCCCAGACTCTGCGAAGTGCTCACGACCGCGCGCGCAATCTCGCCCTTATAAAACGCATCCACTCCATCTTGCGCGACGAGTCGTAAAGCTTTCGCGAGATCGGGATTTTGGAACACTTGCCCTAACACCGGAGGCTTGCCTCCGGGCAGATAAATTCGCCGAGCTTCCGGATCTTCCGAAATCCGGTCGAGTGAGCCTTCCCAAAAAGATGCAATGAGTTCAGGGACCGGATAGCCGTCTTCGGCATAGGAAATCGCAGACTGGAAAAGGTCCTTCCATGCGAGTCGTCCAAAACGTTGATGCAGCGCATGCCAGCCTGCGACCGCACCCGGAACCGTGACCGAGTCAATTCCCGACTGCGGCATTGAGGTCGCACCCTTCGCCTTCAAATGCTCGATGGTCAACTCGCGCGGCGCCCATCCGCTGGCGTTCAGGCCATACAACTTGCCGGTCTTCGCCTCCCAGCAAATCGCAAACAGATCGCCACCCATGCCGTTCATCATGGGCTCGGTCACGCCAAGCGTGGCATTGGCGGCAATTGCCGCATCCACGGCAGATCCACCGCGCTCGAGAATCTTCGCGCCCGCGACGGAGGCCTGCACATGGCTGGTTGCCACAATGCCGTAACGTGTGACCACCATCGAGCGCGCAGTGGAACGATCTTGTGCGGACATAGAAGCGGTAAGCAGGAGCGCAGCGGCTGCAATTCGAATGGAAGCGTTCATCGTATACCCGCGTTTTAAATTCTGACCTGTGACCCGGCACAATGGCTTACGCGTTGGACCGGTTGAGCGGGAGGTCCTTCGCTATGCCTGAAGAACGGCTCCGCTCAGGATGACAGTCCTCGCGTGATTGTCAAACTACACCACTACCCAGCACAGACTACTTCTTCAACCCCGCCGTGAAGTCCGTCACCACGGTGACGGACTGGCTGACTTGCTGCGCCACCCGGTCAAGGAGAAATTTCTTGCCGTCAGGAGAGACGTCATAGAAGACCTGCGGAGCGGACCAATTGGTGATCAACTTCTGAGCCGTGCCGAATTGCAGTGAGCCGCCCGCGCTCGTTACCGGGACCGAGAAAAGATTGTAAGTCGGGTCCATATAGTAGAGGTCCTTGCCGTCCTTGCTCCACTGCGGAAGTTGTCCTCCGTTAGCCGAGACCTGCCACTTGCCTTGCCCGCCGCCAAAGGGCGTCGCATAAACCTCCCTCCTGCCCGATTCGGCCGAATGGTAGGCGAGCCAACGGCCAGCTGGAGAAAGCTTTCCGAACGCACCTTTCTCCGCTACCACCGACGGCTTGCGCTCTCCGGTGAGCGGCAAAGCCGATATCTGGTGTAATGGGCCACCCGGGACGGGCAGCGAATACAGCAGATACTTACCGTCGCGCGACCAATCATCGAGAGCAGGCTGCTGGTCGACTGTGAGCAAAGTCTCTTCCGCGCCGCTGCCGTCGGAGGGCTTGCGGCAGATGGCAAAGTGCCCGTTTTGAGCGGAGCCGTATGCGATCCATTTGCCGTCGGGCGACCAGATGGGGGAAACATTTCCAACCGGCCCAAAGGTGACTCTGGTGCGCACTCCACGCGCCAGATCGAGCACCCAGATATCGGTCTGACCGGCGTTCATCTGAAGAGCGAGGCGGTCTGCTTGCGGGGAAAGGACTGCGCTCTGCAAGTCAGGGAGCTTGTCGGCAATGGTGCTGATCTTCCCGCCGCGATCCATCCACACTAACTCCAGATCGCCGGAGGCGCCGCTGCCGAAAACCAGCAGACCATCGTTGGAAGCTGAGGCGTCCATGTGCCAGGTGCTGGTGTCGTTCATCACACCTTTCGCCACATTCTGGGGTTCGCCACTCAGCGTTCCAGAGGAAGGGTCGAAAGGTTGCGCCATTAATTGGTCGCCACGCCCGAACAAAAGAAAACCGCTGGCGTAAATGGCATTGGTTTGAGAGCGGAACAGCAAACGATTTTCCCGGCCGTCGAGCGACGCGTAGTAGACCGTGTCGTTCCCCGACTTGGAAGCATCATGCTGAAGCGCGATATAGAGGAAATGCTTACCGTCGGGAAGGAAAAACGGCCAGCGATGGGAGGTGTGCACAGCGGCGTCGAGGTTCGTGATTGGAACTGGAGCGCCACCGCTGGAGCTCACGCGCATGACAGGCGCTGTAGGGGCGGGAGAGAACAGGATCACTCCACCCGGTCCCCAGGCACCGCCGCGACCGAGGGGCGCGTCACTCACTATCTGGGTTGAGCCGCCTTCAAGGTCGACCGTTTTAAGCTTGCCGTCGGCAAAGAATCCGAGGGAGCGGTTGTCGGGCGACCAGAAGGGAAACGTCGCGCCTTCGGTACCGGGCAGTTCGCGAGCTTCCACAGAGCTCGTGGGTCGGACCCAGAGCTCAGTCCTGCCGTCTGCGCCGGTGGCCGAAAACGCGACGAATGTGCCGTCCGCAGATATTACTGGTGGCCCGGCAGCGTCGCCGGTGAGATTGAACATGGTCTTTTCAGGGGGATTGATAAGGGTGCGGATGGAGTGTGCGGATTGCGCCGGGTGGTAGAACATCAGGGCAGCGGCCGCAGTCAGAACAATCGCTGCCAGAACCGCAGCGGCCCAGCCGAGACGTTCGCGGCCGAGAGACGGCACGGGCGTCGAGGGCGCGGCGGCCGGAGACGATTTATCCGCAGCGATCCATTGCAGATCCAGTTTGATATCGTGTGCGGCGAGATAGCGCTCGTCCGGACTTTTCTGCAGGCAGGTCGTCACCACATGGTCGAACGCAGGCGGCGTGTTCGGCTTCAACGTGCTCACCGACTCAGGATCGGTCTCCAGAATCGACGAAGCCAGCGAGATCTGACTCTTACCCGAAAACGGCCGCTTCCCCGCCACCATCTCGTACAGCACCGCGCCGAACGCAAAAATGTCGGAGCGTGCGTCTGCTTCTTTTCCCTCAATCTGCTCCGGAGACATGTACTGAATCGTGCCAATGACGCTGCCCGCCGTGGTCAGCGGGGTCAATGGGCTAGGCCCACTCAATGTGGGCGCAGCGGTGAACGACGGAGCGGCCGATTGTGATCCCGTCGCCGTATTCTGCACTCCCAGCGGCTTCGCGAGGCCAAAGTCCATCAGCTTCGCGCCGCCCGCTGTCAGCATGATGTTCCCCGGCTTCAGATCACGGTGCACAATGCCGCTGCGGTGCGCCACCGCCAGCGCTTCGGCTACGTCAATCCCAATTTTGTAGACTTCGGCTAGCGGCATCGCGCCTTTGCGCAACCGCTCCGCCAGAGTTTCCCCCTCCAGAAACTCCATCACCAGATAATCGGTCCCATTCTGCGAGCCGATGTCGTAAAGCTGGCAGATGTGGGGATGGTTCAGCGAAGAAATCGCTCTCGCCTCGCGTTCCATGCGTTGTTTCAGTTCCGGCGAGGAAGAAAGGTGCGAGGCAAGAACCTTCACCGCCACGGTGCGGTCAAGGCGCGTGTCGAGGGCGCGATAAACTTCTCCCATGCCGCCAGCGCCCAGCGGAGACTGGATTTCGTAAGGGCCAAGCTTCGTGCCAGAGGTAAGAGCCATTCGCGTCGCGCCATTATAGTCTGAACAATCGATAACGTATGATTCGGTCTTGTAAGAATTAGGAAAGAGGCCCCGCTTGAGAGCAACTGCATCCTGGCTGATTTTCTGCAGCACTTTCGCCCTCACTCTCACGTCCGCCGTGGCTCAGCCTGCGCCCGCCGCAACCCCGACCCAGGTCGGGACTCAGCAGACTCAACGGACCCAGGCGCATCCGCAGCCGCAAGAACTCAAAGTCACCGAATACAGCCTGCCTCCAGACAAGTTGGCGAAAGCCGAGGCGCTCTACCAGACGCGCACCGTGCTCTATCTGTTCGGCATGGTCTTCGGGATCGTGGTTCTCTGCGTCCTGCTCAAGCTGCGCGTGGGGCCGGTGTTGCGCGATCTCGCCGAGCGCGCCAGCAAGAACAGCTTCGCGCAGACTCTGATCTTTGTGCCTCTGCTGACGCTGTTAATTGCGATCATCTCCCTGCCCATCGACATCTACGAGCAACACATCTCCCGCGCCTACGGGCTCTCCGTCCAAGGCTGGGCCTCATGGGCGGGAGACTGGTGCAAGGCCGAGGGGGTTTCGCTCGTCATCCTCGTTTTTATAGTGTTCGGGCTGTTCCGTATCATCCGCAAGAGCCCGCAGCGCTGGTGGTTTTACTTCTGGCTTCTGACTTTGCCGTTCCTGGTCCTGCTCATCTTCGTCGCTCCGGTCATCCTCGACCCTCTGTTCAACACCTTCGAGCCTCTCGAAAAGAAGCAGCCGCTCCTGGTCAGCGAAATCGAAAAGGTGACCCAGCGCGGCGGACTCAGCATTCCGCGCGACCGCATGTTCGAGATGAAGGCCAGCGAAAAAGTCACCACTTACAACGCCTACGTCACCGGCATCGGCGCCACCAAACGAGTCGTTGTCTGGGACAACACTTCGCGCGACCTCACCATCCCCGAAACCCTCTTCGTCTTTGGGCACGAAATGGGCCACTACGTCCTGAACCACGTCTACAAAGGGCTGGCATTCTTCGCGGCCCTGATGCTGGCCGCCTTTTGGGTGGGACGCCGCATCGTGCTAGCCATGCTGACAAGATGGGGCGATGCCTGGCACATCCGCAGCATCAACGACCTGGCCGCCTTGCCAGTCCTGATGCTGGCGCTTTCTCTGCTCAGCCTGGTTGGCGAACCGGCCGGCAACGCCTTCAGCCGCCACATCGAACATCAGGCCGATATCTACGGACTCGAAGTAACGCACGGCTTGTTCCCCAACAACCGCGAAGTCGCAGCCTTGGCCTTCCAAAAGCTCGGCGAAAAGAGCTACGACTATCCCACCCCGAACCCGTTGCTCGTCTTTTGGTCTTATTCGCATCCCTCAATTCCCGACCGAATCCAATTCGCGCTCCACTACGACCCGTGGAATACTCCCGCAGGTCCGAAGTATGTGAAATGAAGATGTGAAATGAACCGTGGATGCGTGACTGTGGAGGATTCGTGGTCATCTTGCTGATGGGAGTGTCCGGAGCGGGCAAAACCACGATCGGACAATTGCTCGCCTCAGAACTCGGATGGGACTTCGTGGACGGAGATGATTACCATCCGCCAGAGAACGTGGAAAAGATGCGGAACGGAATCCCGCTGACCGACGCGGACCGCGCTCCCTGGCTCGATACGTTGCGCACCCTGATTGCCGACTGGATTGCGGCAGGAAAGAATACGGTGCTAGCCTGTTCAGCCTTGAAGAAGGCCTACCGCGAACGCTTGCACGTCTCCCCGCAACTGCAAATCGTATATCTGAAAGCGACGCCGCAGGTTTTGCGGCAGCGTTTGCAGGCTCGCCGCGGACACTTCATGACCGAACGCATGCTCGATAGCCAACTGGCGGCGCTGGAACCTCCGGAAGATGTGGTGACAGTCGATGCAGACTGCTCACCCGCCCAGATCGTCAGCGAGATTCGCACCCGGCTTGCCCTTCCCGAGCATGCTTCGGAAGTAAAACGCTCGGAAGCAAAACCTCAGCAATGAACACGGCACGCGTGAAGCAGGTTATTATCATCGGTTGGGTTTTTCCGTTTTCTTAAAGGAGAATTTACATGGAACGGTGCCGCGTTCGCTCGTTGGTATTTATCGCCCTAGTCCTGGCGCTGGCCGCGTCCGCCGCGCTGGCCGAAGAAGCAATCTCAGTCACCGTGGACGCGACAAAAACTCAGCAGAAGCTGCTGCACGCCCGTTTGGTGATCCCGGTCAAGCCTGGACCTCTAACTCTCTACTACCCGAAATGGATTCCCGGCGAGCACGGGCCCGATGGACCCATCGGAAATCTCACCGGCCTCAAATTCGAAGCGGACGGCAAAACGATTCCGTGGGAGCGCGATTTGCTGGACGTGTTCACCTTCCACGTGGAAATCCCTCGCGGCGTCAGCCATCTCAATGCCAGCTATGACTACCTTGAGCCCGACGGCGCCTCGGCCACTGACAAATTGCTGGTCCTGGAATGGAATGAAGTCGTACTTTATCCTGCAGACATCCCCGCCGAGAAGCTCATGTATGAAGCCAAGCTTGTGATGCCGGACGGATGGAAATTCGGCTCATCGCTTCCCGTCGAAAATGAATCAGGGAACCGGGTTTCGTTCAAACCGATTTCTCTGGACTTGCTCGTAGACTCGCCCGTAATCACGGGAGAATTTTACCGGAGCATCGACCTCACTCCGCCGGGCGAGCCTATCCATCATGAAATCGACATCGCCGCCGACAGCGCGGATGCTCTGAACATGAGCCCCGAAAACCAGAAGGAGATGATCAATCTGGTGGCCGAATCGGGCAAACTCTTTGGCGCTCGCCACTATCGTGACTATCATTTCCTGCTCGCGCTCAGCGATCATGTGGCGCACTTCGGCCTCGAACACCACGAGTCGAACAACAGCCGCTTGCCGGAGCGAACGCTTCTCTTGCCCAGTTCCGGTCAATCGCTCGGCGGACTGCTGGCGCACGAATTTGTCCACTCCTGGAACGGCAAGTTTCGCCGTCCCGCTGATCTGACCGTCCCTTACTACGAACAGCCCATGAAAACGGATCTCCTATGGGGCTATGAGGGGCTGACGGATTACCTTGGGCCCATGTTGGCGGCACGCAGCGGCTTGTGGACGCCCGAGCAATACCGCGAGTACCTGGCCAGCGTCGCGGCCATGCTTGGCCCCGGACGCCCCGGACGCACCTGGCGCCCATTGCTCGATACCGCCGTTACAATAGCCGGCGGCGGCGGAGAAACCTTCGGAAGAGGCGGCGGTTGGTTGAACTGGCGCCGCGGTGCCGATTACTACGAGGAGGGCGATCTGCTCTGGCTCGAAGTCGCCACCATTATTCATCGCGAGTCGGGTGGCAAGAAATCGATTGATGATTTCTGCCAGGAATTTCACGGCGGACCGAATCGTGGCCCGGAGGTGAAGACCTATACCTTCGACGAACTGGTGAAGACGCTCAACGCCTTGGCGCCTTTTGATTGGGCCACATTCTTCCACACCAGGTTGAATTCCACTTCTGCCGAAGCGCCCGTCGGAGGGATCGAAAACGGCGGCTGGAAAGTCACGTTTGACGACAAGCCTTCAAAGCTGGCAGGCCGACGCGGCAATCCTGGCGAGGTCTATTCCCTGGGCCTCCAGGTGAGCAACGACGGGGTGGTCACAGATTCAATTGTCGGCAGTCCTGCGTTTGAGGCAGGCGTCTCTTCGCAGATGAAGATAATTGGCGTCAATGGCCGGCTCTACACTGCGGAGTTGCTCTCGGACGCGGTCAAGTCTGCCAAGGACAACTCGCAACCGATCACACTCCTCGTCGTCGTGGACGATTATTTTCGAACCTGCACCATCACTTATCACGATGGCGAGCGATATCCGCATCTGGTGCGTGATGGCGACCGGCCCGACTATCTCGACGACTTGATCAAACCCCAGGCAGCGACCCATTAAGTCGCCGGCTTGGCTCTGGTCGAGTTCCATTTGTGCGGTGGTGTCGGCGCGACGGGTAGCAACCGGCTTCCCTTCGAAGCCTTGTTTGTTCGCCTAATTGACGTTGTGTTCATTGCTCCCCGTAGAGATCCTCTTCGGATAGTACGGGGTGCTCTCCGAATTCTTTTTCGGCCCTTGCTGCTGCGCCAAACATCGGTCCGCGAGCCGGCACCACTGGTGCGAAGGTCATGAGGCCGATCTTTTCCGGCACATCGTCGTAGACAGCCTCGATGCCCCCGCGTCGAAAATACGTTTCATGCCAGAACCCGGTTCCCCCGGAATCTTTCAAAAAACTCTGCCACCACTGCCGATGCGGATCCGAACGCGTCCACTCCAAAAGTGAGTTTAGGTCGCGCCAGTATTGGCGCATACCAACATGCATGGGAAATAACGAGTAGATAATTGCCTCGTGCCGAAGCAGCCCGTCGGGATGTGCCGCGGCAGAAGAAGAAATCTTTGGCCCAAAGCCCAGCAGCGTCTTGATTCCGGCGATTCGGTTAACTCGCATCCCAAGATAGATGACTACCAGATCCGGATAACCAGAAAGATTGACGGTACGCCGCTCCACACTCGTGCGCATAGCGAGGGTCCTCCAATTCCATGATAACCATCGGGCAGGTTGGCTACAAAAATACCCGCAGTCGCCGGAAGCAACGGTGTCAGGAAATGTTGTGAGTGATGGAAGGTTGGTAGCGCTACCGGGAATCGAACCCGGGTTTGAAGATTGAGAATCTTCCGTCCTAACCCCTAGACGATAGCGCCATCGCGGGCCGCATGCCTTGCCGCCGACCTCGATTTTACGGCCTGTCACGCAAGCATCGCAAGCCGCGATCCATTCTTTCCTCAGGTTTATTGAGTCGCGGGTTTGTTGAGTGGTTTCTACCGGGCTTTCCGTTTAGCCGGCTTTCCCGCGGAGGCACTTTCCGAAAGCAGGCGGTCGGCCTCTGCTACAAGCAGTCGGATCGTCGCCAGCAGATCGCGTCTCAGCCGCCAGTCGCGAGTTTGCCTCAGCTCAGAGACGGTTTCTTCAAGTTGGCGTTCGATGTCATGGAATTCTTCGGCTGACATAACATGGCCGGGGATATTTGAGCATGCTCAGGCGGACGGCGGAATACAGGAAAACCCCTAGCCCAGGGTCTTGACAGTCAACTGTCTGCGCCTTGGCTCTTGGCTGATCATCATTGCGATCCATATTTCGCCATCAATTCTGCAGCACGCGAAAGTGCCTGGGAGACCAGGTAATTCGGGCATCCGGCAATTCGGAATCAGAGCGAAGATCGTTCGTATCCTCCGTAACTACCACCTTGCGGCCCTCCGTGATGGAATCACGGGATATAACCCGGCTCGGAAATTTGAGACACGGGCAATCCCATGAAACGTCTTTTTGTTCTAAATCAGCTGGCCACAACTGTCCTGGCGATGACGCTCACCCTCGGCCTGACCTGTTTGACCGGCTGCGGCGGTGGGACGTCGGGCACTCAAACGCCAGATCCGCCACCTTCAATTACCAGCTTCACCGCGAATCGCACTTCCATTACCGATGGAACAACCGCGACTCTGACCGGAGTCTTCGCGAACGGCACCGGCGTCATCACCCCCGGCAATCTTCCAGCCACCAGCGGCACAGCTGTAACCATGAGTCCCACGGTGACCACCACCTATACCCTGACGGTGACTCCCACGACTGGGACAGCAGTGACCGCGACGGCCACCATCACTGTGAACCCTGCGCCGACGATCACCAGCTTCATCGCAACTCCCTCAACCATTACGACAGGCTTGACCTCGACTCTGAAAGCAGTCTTCGCCAACGGCACAGGCGTCATCACTCCCGGCAATCAGACCGCGACCAGCAATGTAGGCGTGACGGTGAGCCCCACATCGACCACGACCTACACCATCACCGTGACCAATCCCAGCGGTACGGCGGTCACCGCGATGGCCAAGGTAACAGTAACGGAAACGGCCGCCACTGCGGTGACCGTGGACCTGGCGAGCAGCGGCCCCGCCGTCACCGACAAGCTCCGGGGAATGAACATGGCCATCTGGTACGACTTGGTTTCGAACCAGACCGGAATTGTGGATGCTTTCCAGTCCGCCGGCATCACCCAGGTGCGTTGGCCTGGCGGATCAGATTCCGACCTCTACCACTGGGCAAACAATTCCATGTGCGATGGTGGCTATGCCGACGAGAATGACACGTTCTCGAATTTCGTCAACCACATGGCCGTTCCCGGCAACCTCGATGTGGCGCTGACGGCGGATTACGGCTCGAACGCAGCCTGCAACGCCGGCGGCGAACCAAGTGAAGCCGCCGCCTGGGTCACGGCCGCGCTGGCGGACGGCATCACGCCGAGCCATATGACGGTGGGTAACGAGGAGTATGGCAGCTGGGAATACGACCTGCACTCCACTCCGAACGACCCCACGATCTACGCCGCCGCTGTAGTAGGAACAAGTGGCTACTACAACTCGATTAAGACGGCCAGCCCGAACACTCTGGTCGGCGTCGATGTGGACGCCGATAACGCGACTGGAGGATGGGACAACACCGTCATGGCCAATGCCAAGGGGTCCTATGACTTCGTGGAGTATCACTATTATCCGGAGACGCCTGGCGAGGAAAGCGACACCTTCATCGTGCAGCAGGCAGCGCAGGAGTTGACCACAAACATCAACACCCTCAAGTCAGAGCTCACCAAGTGGGGAACTCCCGACACTCCCATTTACGTCGGCGAGATCGGAGGCGCTTATACCAATCCCGGTAAGCAGAGCTGGTCGATCACTCAGGGGCTATACGCCGGCCAGGTGCTGGGCGAGATGATGAATGATGGAGTCTCGCGCCTGACCTGGTGGATCGGCTTCGGCAATTGCAACGGCACCAGCGGAAACGATAGTACATCGCTCTATGGATGGCAGGATTTCGGAGCCTACAACGTCTTCTCCGATGGACCCTCCGACACGAGCTGTCCTGGTGCGGGCCCCATCGGCACCATGTCTCCCACGGCGCGCGCATTTCAGCTATTCAGCCAGATGGCCGTCAACGGCCAGACGGCGTTGACGGCGACCGTCGCCGGCGACACCACCGACGTCCGTGCCTACGCGGCCACCAACCCCAACGGCACCGCCCTGCTGCTCTTCAACGACAACGAAACCACCCCCGAGCAAGTGCTGGTCACGCTTTCAGGCAAGAGCTCTTCTTCCGGCGTAACCGTCACCACCTATGACAAGGCCATCTACGACCTCTCGGGATCGCCGACCGGCACTCCGCCCGACCCAGCAGGGACAAGCACCTGGGCCCCGCCAACTACCACCAGCATGGGCGCACAGACCCTGCCGATGATCCTGACTCTCACCCCCTGGAGCATGAACGTGGTTATCATCCAATAACCGCAGCGGGATTAACGAAACCGATGAACCCTGCGTAGCCTATCCTTAAGGTTTACAAATGAAGGGTTACAAATGCGAAGCCTGCAGGGTGAGCTGGGCTTTTTGATATCCGCGCCCGGCTGCTTTTTCCAACCACTTCCTGGCTTTGTGAAGGTTCGTCGGAGTTCCATCTCCTGAGACGTAGCGGAGAGCGAGGTTGTACTGAGCGGCCGAATTACCCTCCTTCGCCGCAACGGCAACCCAGTGGGCTGCGTCCGCGCAACTTTGAGGAACGTAGCGCCCAATCTCATAAGCCATCCCCAGGGTCAGAGCCGCGACCGCATCTCCGTACTCCGCTTGCTGCCGCACAGTTTTCATCTCATAACTGCTCAAGCTTTCCACCAGTGACGACGCCGCAGCGTCCGTTACTCGCTGGTGGCTGGGTTCGGGCAAATTCGCTTCACGGACATTCGGTTCCGGCGCAGCCGTCGCAAGCACGTGCAGATCGGTTCGTGGGCGCTCGCTTCCGGTGGTTACGGGCGGTTTGGCCTGGCCAACATAATCATGCTTTGGCGAGTCATCGGCTGCGGTCTTATCGAGCGCGCTCTTATCAACTACGATCTTAGGAACCGGAAGAGCGGCGTTCACTGCGGTGAGGCCAGGTCGGTGACCTCCCAACATCGAAAAGACGAACGCGAGCGTGATCGCCAGCACAACAACGGGCGCAGCATACGCTGTTGTAACTCGTGATGCGTGCTTGAAAACCGACGCGGTCCGCATCGATAGCGCGTGTTCCTCACCTTTATATTCATCTCTGAACGGCACAAGGCGGAGACCTACTCGATATTTAGCTCCGAACCACACGAGATGGAGATTCACCCGCCGGCTGATCCGCGCTGCGGCCGTTTCGTTCTTCCCTGGGACAGCCTCTTGGGAACTATCCGACGCTCGAAATGGGATCGGATCACGCAGTCGATTGGGCTCTGCCAGAGCCAGCGCTCCTGCAACTCCAGTTCGCTGGTAAATCGGCGCGATCGTCAACGGGCTTAGAACGGTGGCCGGAGTAACGACAGCCGGATCAACGACACTTGGATTTACGATTTCCTCAACAGTTTGCGCGTCCGCTGCGGCGACTGCTCTCGCTGGTTCAAGAACCGGACCAACGACTGGTTCAAAAGCTGGTTTAAGAACGCTGTCCGGCGAAGTCAGCGGAAGGGCCGCGTTCAGTTCGTCTTTGTCGGACCGGACAGCGAGGACAGTTACTCCACTCTGTGATTCGCTGACGTGCGATTCACTCAGTTCGCGATCGCGCTGACATTGGAAAACCCAGGCCGCACTCAGTTCGCGATCGCGCTGACACTGGAGAACCCAGGCCGCCTCCAACAGTTTTTGAAAGGATGGGATATCCAGGGTAAATCGCTGGTTCATACGACGATTCCTTCGAAAGAGGCGCTGGGCGCGACTCTAGTCGCTCGTTCAATCTTTAATATAGTCCCAGCGTGGCCTAGGTCGAGAATGCTAGGCCCAGAGGCTACTTCTTTTGGGTTAGTTCTGTCAATGCGCTGGCGGGTTTCGACAGATTCTCATCCCAATACCTTCGTTCATCGCAATGCCGGCGGTTTCCCTATAGTTTCGTATCATGGCCAATACTGAACCTACGGAGCGGTATAAGTTCAAATTGTTCAAAATGAAGTTATTTTGTGTTCTTGCCCTGGCAATTCCGCTATTGGCCCAGGGTCAGGGTAATGATAATAGCGAGGACGAATCCAGGGTCATTGCTATGGAAAAGGCCTGGAATCAGGCCTATAAGGCTCGGGATGGCAAGGCATTGGGCACCATTCTTCACGATTCCCTGCTATTGGTCAGCGACGACGGCAGCCTGCAATCCAAGGGTTTATTTCTGACAGCAATCGACACGGCGAAGCCTTCCACAAATCAACAGGAAAATCCGGAGTCAATCAAGGTGCGGATCTTCGGCAATGTGGCCATCGCGACCGGTGTCTTTCGTCAAACCGGTTTTGAAAACGGGAAAGCGTTTGTACGACGATATCGCTTCCTCGATACCTGGATTCGCCATGACAATTCCTGGCAGTGCGTAGCCGCCTCGGCTACCCCGATTCTCCGCTAGTCGCGCAGAATATCCTGCGACTGCCGGCCTCGAATTGGCGCGCCTCTTCCCGAAACATGCACGTGCTATCATTGCCCGTTTTTGCGGGACGTAGCATCACCCGTCTAACCTGGGAGGTTCATTGCCAATCCCCGAGAGGTCCAACGTCAGTCCCCTGTTTGCGGGCAGGTTGCGACGTTGGCGCGATTGGCATAGCCCCATCGATTTTCCCGGTCGTAAGAAGCCTTCCGGTCTGATTTACGACGTCGATGACGTCCCGCCCCTGGCAGTCCAGGTTGCCGCCGCCTTTCAACACCTTTTCGTGATTTCCGTGGGCTGGATCTACGTGCTGCTGGTGGTGAATGCGCTTGGAGGCACGTCGGCGGAGACGCAGAGCCTCATCCGCATGTCAATGATCGCTTCCGGAATCGCGACTATCGTGCAATCGAAGCGCGGTGTCGGCAATGGATACCTGTGTCCGCTGACCTGCAGTCTCACTTACCTCTCACCTGTCGTCCTGGCCGGGATGGCTGGCGGCTATTCTCTGATATTCGGAATGCTGCTCGCTGCCGGCGTCGCCGGAATGCTGGTTTCGCGCGTGGTCCATCGCCTGCGCATGCTGTTTCCCCCGGAAGTGACCGGGCTCATGGTAGCCATGGCGGGCCTGCAACTGGTGTCGCTCGGATGCCCTCGTTTTCTCGGCTACTACGGCACAAAAACCGCGGACCCGCGCGCTACGCTCATCGGCGTCATTACCCTGTTCGCCATGATCGTCCCCACCATCTGGACCCGAAGCAAGCTGCATCTGTTTCCCATGCTGGTTGGGGTCGCCGCCGGTTATGCCGCCGCCCGTGTACTCGGCGAGTTCCACTCCTCGCAACTGCTGGCGCAGATGCCGCCGGGGTTCGTTAGTTTTCCCCAGCGGGCGGTTGGCGGCCTCTCCTTCAAGTTCTGGCTGCTGCCCCCTTTTCTCATTGCCGCGCTGACGGCCAGCTTGAAATCCGTTGGCGATACCACTCTGTGCCAAAAAGCCAACGACACCGCATGGAAGCGTTCCGACATGAAGTCGGTGAGCGGAGGCGTGTTTGCCAATGGTTTCGGAACCGCCGTCTCGGGCCTTCTCGGAGGCATTGGACAGAACACCGCATCCAGCAGCATTGGTATTTCGATAGCCGCCGGCACCACCAGCCGCGCCGTTGCCTTGCCCCTGGGCCTGCTGGTCATAGCACTCGCTTTTTTCCCCAAGGCCGCCGCGGTCGTGGCTGCCCTGCCCGGTCCCGCAGTCGGCGCAATATTGATCTATTCCGCCTGCTTCATCATTTTGGGCGGCCTCCAACTGCTCACTTCCCGCATGCTCGATGCGCGCCGCATCTTCGCCGTCGGCATCGCGTTGATCTTCGGACTCAGCGTTGAAATCGTACCCGACCTCTACCGAACCTTGCCCGCCTTCCTGAAGCCGATCTTCAGCTCTTCGACTTCGGTGGCTGCAGTTCTGGTTGTGATCCTGAGCCTCCTGTTTCGCATCGGTCTCAAGAAACGAAACAGCCTGGAGTTGCATACCGGTCATGACCACCTGGACGAGATTGCTCAGTTCATGGACGCCCAGGGCTCGGCTTGGGGTATGAGGAAGGAAGTGGTCGCCCGCGCCACCGATGCCGCGTATGAGGTGGTCAACAACCTTGGCCTTCTGCCGCTCACCTCCGAGACCATCACTCTGAGCACTTCGTGGGATGAGCTTCGGCTCGATCTCGAAATCGAATACGCCGGACCCACCATCGAACTAGCCGACTCCATGCCCGCTTTGGAGGAGATGGGCACCCAGGCCGGCATCGCACATCTCGCAGGATACATAATCCGCCAATACGCAGATCGAGTGCGGATTCGTGAAAAGAACGGCCTCTGCCGCGTCCAATTACACTTCGATCACTAGAGCGTTGATGTGCCCCTGCGGGTGGAGGGCCGCGGGTGGAGCAGGCCTTCCAGGCCTGCGCTAAAAGCCCAGAATCTGAACCGGGCTTCAGCCCCCGAGGGCACGCCGGCCAATTTCTTCGGGAAAGCAGGTTTCCACAGCCTCCGCAGGCTTATACTAACTCCACTCTGCAAGAAATTCTAACGTTCTCCTAAACGTCGCGGGACGAGTGTATGTGGTTCGTTCAACAGTTCGATTCATTCCTAAATTTAGGTATATGTAAGGAGTATCCATATATGGCAAGGCCGAAATCTACCCCCAGCAGCAAAGCCAATCGTACGAACACGAGTGAAACCAATAACAGCAATCCACCCGAAGCAAAGGCCGTAGCCGGAGCTACGCCCGCCGAGGCCGCAGCGCCAGAAGTCAAAGTGTCACCCGAATCCCGGAAGATGGAAGTCGTGAAGAGCGAGCCTCGAAAAAACGCCACGCCCCCGACCCCCATCAACCTGGAAGAAGAGATTCGGCGCCGCGCCTATGAGATCTACCAGCAGCGCGGAACGCCGGGCAGCGAAGCTGAGGACTGGCTGACCGCGGAACGAGAAGTAAGGCAGCGCTACCGTCAAAGTGCATAGTTGCGTCCGGCTCCTGAAGCACATGCGGCGGCGCAATTCGGCCGCCGCTTTCCGCCTGGCAGTTGCCTCGACGGGACATTTCTGAAAAAATACCCGGGGTTCCCCCACCATGGCGGAAATTGGGAGTTTCGCACTGCTTCTCGCTTTGGCCCTGGCCGTTTACTCGTTCCTAGCCGGGATCATCGCCCTAGCCTTCCAGAACCGAACCTCTTCTCCGGCCATTCCTTCAGCCGACGACACATCGTTTGTCGCGATCCTCCGCCGGGGTTCGGCGCGTATCGGTGAGACTGCCCGCCGCGCCGGCATCGCAACCTTCGGCGCAGTCTTTCTCGCCGCCCTGGTCCTCGTCATCTGCGCCTTCCAGGACAACTTCTCGATTGCCTACATCTTTCACCACAGCAATCGCGATCTCCCCGGTCCTTATAAGTTCGCTGTGCTCTGGTCCGGCCAGGAAGGTTCGCTGGTATTTTGGTCGCTCCTGCTCTCCGCCTACGGATTCGTTCTGCGCCTGCGCTACAAAACCGATCCGCGTCTCTTCGCTTACGCTTCCGTAGTCCTGGCCGGCGTGCAGATCTTTTTTCTGCTCCTCGTAAACTTCGCCGCCAATCCCTTCGGCATTCTCGAAGGCCCGCTCCGTGCCGATGGCAGTGGCCTGAATCCCCTGCTGCAGTATCCCGAGATGGTCATTCACCCGCCCATGCTCTATCTCGGCTACGTGGGCTTCACCGTCCCCTTCGCTTTCGCGCTGGGCGCGCTCATCATGAAGTATCCCGGCGAGAAGTGGATCAACATCACCCGCCGCTGGACCATGGTCACCTGGGCCTTCCTAACCTGCGGAGTCTTTCTTGGCGCCCACTGGGCGTATTCCGTCCTCGGCTGGGGCGGCTACTGGGGATGGGACCCCGTCGAGAACGCATCGCTCATGCCGTGGCTCACCGGCACCGCCTTCCTGCACTCGGTGATGATGCAGGAAAAGCGCGGCATGCTGAAGATGTGGAACATGTGGCTGGTCTTCGCCACATTCTGGCTCGCCATCCTCGGAACTTTCCTTACCCGCAGCGGCATCATCAGTTCTGTCCACGCTTTCGCTCAATCTTCCATCGGCGACTGGTTCCTCTGGTTCCTCATAATCACGCTGGTCGTATTCTGTTTCTTCTTCTTCAAGAACAAGTCGCACCTGAAGAGCGAGCATAAGCTCGAGTCGCTGGTGTCGCGCGAGTCGAGTTTCCTGTTCAACAATCTGCTTTTCGTTCTCCTCTGCTTTACCGTGCTCTGGGGAACCTGGTTTCCCAAGATCTCCGAACTGGTGCAAGGCAATCAGGTAACGGTAGGAGCGCCGTTTTATAACCGCGTAGCCATCCCCGTAGCCCTGCTGCTCCTGATCCTCACCGCCGTAGGCCCGCTGTTAGCCTGGCGGAAAACTTCGCTCGAAAGCCTAAAGCGCAATTTCCTGTGGCCAACCATAGGCGCCATCGCAGTCGCCATCTTCCTGATGCTCACGCCCCAAAGCTGGGGCTCAGCCTTCGGTCTGAGACCTTGGAAAGACATCTCCTATTTCTATTCGCTGATGGCGATCACGCTCTCGGTGCTCGTCACCCTCACCGTAGCCAGCGAGTTCTACCGCGGCGGCCGCGTCATCTCGAAACACACCGGCCAGGGCATGTTCGCCTCCATGGTGCAGCTCACGCACCGCAACACCCGGCGCTATGGCGGCTACATCGTCCACTTCGGCGTGGTGGTGGTGATCATCGGCTTCGCTGGAGCCGCCTTCAATCAAGACAAAGAGATGGAGATGAAGAACGGTGACCAGATGACCATCGGTCCCTACACACTCATCTGCCGCTCCTACACCGAGGATGACAATGCCAACTACGGCAGCACATGGGCAGTGCTCGACGTCTACAAGGGCGGCAAGCAGATCGATACCATGACCCCGGTGCGCCGTTTCTACCACGCCAGCCAGCAGACCACGACCATGCCCGACATTCGCTCCACGCTAAATGAGGATCTCTACCTGGTCTTTGAAGGAATAAATCAGGATAACGGTCATCCCATCATCAAAGCCCACCTGAATGCGCTAGTAATGTGGATTTGGCTCGGAGTCTGGTTAATGCTAGGCGGCACAGTTCTGGCCCTGGTTCCAAACGCGCCCGCCCCAGCCCGTCTCCCAGTCTCCGCCAGAATGGGGCAAGCACAACCCGCCCCGGTAGCCACAGGAGACTGAGGGAAGAGGTTGGGAAGTATTAGATATTAGATATGAAATGTGGGGACAGTCGCCCTCGGCTGTCCACCGGGCGCAGCCCGGATGTCTTGACAGCACCATCGGTAAAAATGACAAATCGAACTCCAACGAACCCGGGTGCCCCACGTCTCGCGTCTCTTGCGAGAAGTGGCCGCCTGCGCCGCAAACTGGCCCAAACCCTCGTTCTCTGCGCCGCCATCTTCGCCTTCCTCGGCGCCGGAGACCCCGCCACCCGCTTCAACGAAATCGGCCATCAGATGATGTGCATCTGCGGCTGCAAGCAGGTTCTTCTGGAATGCAATCACGTCGGCTGTCCCGACTCCGACGGCATGCGTAACGAACTCATGGCCGCGGTCACCCGCGGAGACAGCGACAGCCTGGTCGAGCAAGGTTTCGTCCAGAAATACGGCCCCACCGTTCTCGCCGCCCCCACCCTGCGAGGCTTCGATCGCACCGCATACATCATCCCGCCAGTCGTTCTGATCCTCGGCTTCGGCCTGGTTGTGCTGGTCGTCCGCTCCTGGAAAAACCGCCCGGCCCCCGCCGTCGCCGACGGCCTGCTCCCGGTCCGTGGCGCCGAACTCGAGCAATTCCGCGATCAAGCCCGCAAGGAGACCGACCTATGACGGAGAACGACCTATGAGCCTGTTCCTTTGCGCTCTGCTCGCCATCGCATCTCTCGTCTACGTTTTCTACCTGCCCGGAAGGCTCTTCCTTGGCGCTGAGAAAACCCGCGCCAGCTTCTTGCGCGAACGCAAAGACGCCGTCTACGAAAACCTGCGCGACCTAAACTTCGAATACAAAGCCGGCAAGGTCCCCGACGCCGACTACAACTCAATGAAATCTTCCCTGCAGGACGAGGCCGCCACCCTCCTGGCCGAGATCGCCCGCCTGGAAAGGAATCCCGCGCAAAAAGGAACCCGATCTTGATCCAAATAAAAAGCGCTGTCATCATAAAAAGCGCTGTCATCCTGAGAGAGGCGTTTTTTGCCGAACGAAGGACCTATGGAAGCCACCGCGCCGCGACGCGTTCTGTGCGTCGCAATAAGCGCGAGGCGACCTTCCTTATTGCTTTCGCACTCGCCGTCCTTCTACTCGGAACCCTCGCCTCCGCCCAAACCCTAACCGGCACCATCAAAAACTCCACCACCAACAAGCCCGCCGCCGGGGACGAAGTCGTCCTCCTGAAGCTAGGCCAAGGCATGGAAGAAGCCGGCCGCACCAAAGCCGACGCCCAGGGCCACTTCACCTTCAGGCTCGACGACGCCCAGTCCCCGCACCTGGTCCGCGCCATCCACCAGGACGTCACCTACCACCGCATGGCCCCTCCCGGAACCACGTCCGTCGAACTCGAGGTTTACGATGTAGGAAAAAAGATCGAAGGCGTCTCCGTGGTCGCCGACGTCATGCGCATCCAGGACGCGGCCCAGGGCCAGATGGAAATAGTTCGCGAATTCTTCGTTCAGAACAATTCCAAGCCACCACGCACTCAGATGAACGAACACAACCTGGAGTTCTACATTCCCACCGGAGCTCAGATCATTGACGATTCAGCCTCAGCCACCACCGAAAACGGCAATCCGCTGAAATCCGCTCCCGTGCCCGAAGGCGAGAAGAATCGCTATTCCTTCATCTTCCCCCTGCGCCCCGGACTCACCCGCTTCGAGGTCGCCTACCAACTTCCCTACAGCGGCAGCGCCAATCTCGATCCCAAGTCCCTGTATCCTCTGGAGCATTTCGGGGTCATGACTCCCAAGACCATGCAGTTCACGGCTGCCGAACAGGCTGCGGGTTTCAAATCCGGACCCTACCCGAACGAACCCAACGCCACGCTGAACGTAGCTTCCAACATCACGCCCGCTCAGAACCTCGCCTTCAAGATTTCTGGTGAGGGCACGCTAGAAGAGTCTCAAGCCGGCGGCGCTCAAGGACAGGGACAAAGCCAAGAGCAGACCTCAGGAGGCGCACCCGGAGGATCGCAAGCCGGCAACCGCCCCGGCGGCGGACTCGGTCCGCCCATCGACGCTCCCGACCCCCTGCAAAAATACCGATGGCAGATTCTCGCTGGCATCGCCGCGGCGTTGATCCTCGGCGGCGTCTACGTTGCTGTGCGCCAACAGTCCGCAGCCCGCGCATCCGCAACCACGCTGGAAGACGACTACGCTCCCACTGAAATAGACGCCAGGTCGCCAACCCGCCCCACATCCATGCTCCTCGAGGGATTAAAAGAAGAACTCTTCCAGCTCGAAGTCGAACGCCGCCAAGGCAAAATCTCCCAGGCAGAGTATGACAAAGCCAAATCCGCCCTCGACCAAACTCTGGAGCGCGCCCTGAAACGCCAGGCGCAAAAGGCGTAAATGCAAAGCATGGTGGGAAAGACACAGAGTGACG